>Ga0131853_10001104_pt1 | contig 49006 bp, 43 predicted proteins | sample TergutLab28metaG_FD_92764 | JGI IMG/M metagenome (GOLD analysis project Ga0131853, IMG submission 92764) | Labiotermes labralis P1 segment gut microbial communities from Petit-Saut dam, French Guiana - Lab288 P1 (version 2) (version 2) | ecosystem: Host-associated > Arthropoda: Insects >... | reverse complement strand
CTTTGCTAAACGGCTCAAAGCTCTACGCGGTCTTTCGCCTTACGAATTCATTGTTAATTCTTGGGTTGATAAACCTGAGCTATTTCATTCAGTCCCATCCCAGCTCATTTTGGGACGGTACAGTTCAAATATGCCGATTATTTCCTCTTCATTTTTTATAGTCCAATTATTTTCGTCAAACAAATCTGCATCAATATTCTTCAAATCCTCATTCTTTTTTTCTTTAGAAACAAGAAAGTTGAAAAAGTTCTTAAAATTTCCGTATTCGGAATGTTTGATAAAATCACCATGCATCCATGGAAAATCGCCCCCAGTCATAATTATGTCGCCTAAATATATGTCTTTATAAAACAACTGCATGAATTCATTTCTCCTTTTGGTGTGTTTTCCGTGTTTCTTATTAACCAAAGCGATTTTTTCTATGCTCTTAATGCTACCATAAAATCCGACAATTGAAATGATAAATATCAAGATGTCTATAAAAGCCAGGTGATAAAGGACGATTTGTACCGCTTTTCAACCGACGCAAGCACCTGCGCCGCCTTGACATGACTGAGGTTGCGCTGATTGAGCCGCAAGTGATAGTCAAACTGGACGCTCTGCTCATTTGACATAACCGGCTACCCTAGCGATGCAGCACACGCAGCGCCATTTCCTCATAGCCAGCGGCGTTGGCGCGAATATCCCCGATGTAATTCAGCTTACCGACTTGTGGTGTGATGCTTTCCAACAATCCTTAATCAACTTGAATCCGCCGCCCATCAGCAGCAGATAGCATACCCTTGCGGGCAGACAATCACTTGGCTGCCGTTGATTTGAGAACGCTGCCGTTATAGATAAAATCAGCCTGCCGTTTGTAATACTCCTTCGTCTGCCGCTTGAGATCTTTCACCGACAGGTGTCCGGGCGGCAGCTCGGTGGCCAAAATGATCTCATAACTGCCCGGGGATACCTTGTGTTGTATCAATTCCTTGCCGGTGGCAAGAGGGTAGGCAGAAAGAAATCTTCGTTCGCGGTCTTATCATTCCATACAGGCTTGCGGGTACTGGAAAGGGCAAAACGCTTGCCGCCATGCTCCAGCATATTTTCAAAGTGTAATTCCTTACCGGGCAGTTCGCTGAACCCTGACACGAAACACTGAGTTTGGGTCTTAGTGTTGAAGTTACCGGCGTCTACATCGACAATTAGCTTTCGTGTAATCGTTTCATATGTACTTCTCTTTCTATGACAGGCAGGTTTGCTCCATAGGCGCTGTTGTATTCTTCTCCGTATCCGCATCTTCATTGGGAGTGGTCTGGTTGGCGCCAGCGTTGGTGTTGGATTTGATTTTCTCCGCGACATCTAATTTATTTTTGTCGGCTTCTGCCTTTGCTTTGGCAGCATCAACTTTCCTCTTGGAAACGCCAATCGTGACGACATAAGGTTTGATCTTTACCAGAGCCGGACGCGATCGTGTGAAGACAGGCTCTAAAGGGCAATAGCCGCTCTATTCCTGCCGGAACGGAAAAGGCAGCGAAATATCCGATTAAGTGCAGCGCAGACTTATGGCCTGTGCCGCGCTTTCTCACCGGCCCTTTACCACACATGGTGTTGTAATCGCAAATGTTTTGCGGTACAATGGTATTCCAGACAATGACCGCCACGCAGGATCGCATTCAAGGGGGGAAGAGCAGTGGATATCAGGGCGCAGATTCGAAAAGACATAAAATATTTGCGGCAGCTTGCGGCGGAGTATCCCAACATCCAAAGTGTTTGTACAGAAATTGTTAACCTGCGGTCAATTCTCAACTTACCCAAAGGGACCGAACACTTCTTAAGTGATCTGCACGGAGAGCACGAGGCGTTTACCCATATTCTCAACAACTGTTCGGGTGTTATACGCGAGAAGATCAACACCCTGTTTTCAGATACCCTCACCGAAAATGAGCGGGCAGAGCTGCGCTCGCTGGTATATTACCCAAACCAGAAGCTGGAACGGCTTGCCCGGAGGATGGATGACACGGATGAATGGTGTGAGCGGGCACTGCGCCATCTGATTACCCTTTGCAAAGACATGGCGTCGATCTATACCCGCTCGAAAGTCCGCAAGGCCTTGCCGCCCGAATTCAGTTACATCATTGATGAACTGCTGCACGCCGACTACAGCGAGCAAAATCAGGCCGAGTACCACGAGAAAATCATCGAGAGCATCACCGCCCTGCACAGTGCCGGTGACTTTATCATCGCTCTGTCCACCCTGATCAAGCGGCTTGCCATAGACCGGCTGCATATCGTGGGCGATATCTTTGACCGGGGCCCCCGCCCGGACGTGATTATGGATACGCTGATCGAGCACCACAATGTCGATATCCAGTGGGGGAATCACGATATCCTTTGGATGGCGGCGGGGGCAGGGCATCACGCCTGTATTGCCGCGGTGATCGTAAACAGCGTGGCATTCGGAAACCTGACTGTGCTCGAACAGGGGTACGGGATCAACCTGCGTCCGCTGGCTATGTTTGCCGACAAAACTTATACATACAGCGACGCGTTCGCTCCACGCCTTTTAAGCGGGGAGCGGTGCAGTGAGCAAGAAGCGGTGGTCGCCGCGAAAATTCACAAAGCGATCATCGTGATGCTGTTCAAACTCGAAAGTCAGATCATCCAGCGGCACCCCGAATACCATATGGAAAAACGCCTGCTTCTCGATAAAATCGACCAGAAAGCCGGTACGGTAATAATCGGCGATGTGCGGTACGATATGAAAGACACCCACCTGCCGACCGTAAATCCCGACGACCCTTTTGCCCTCACCCCCGAAGAGGAAGAGATCATGCGGGGGCTGCACACCTCCTTTGTTCACTCCCAGCGGCTGCAAAAGCATGTGCGATTTTTATACGCCAGAGGCGGGATGTACGCTTGTGCAAATCAAAATCTGCTTTTTCACGGCTGTATACCCATGAGTGATGACGGCGACTTTATGCAAGTAGATATAGGCGGCGTCAAGGTTTCGGGCCGCGCACTGATGGATCGTGCAGAAGCGCTGGCCCGAGTCGGATATTTCAGCAGTGGTGCGGATAAACAAAACGCAATGGACGCCATGTGGTATTTGTGGTGCGGCAAGTTCTCACCGCTTTTTGGCCGGGATAAGATGACCACTTTCGAGCGCAGATTTGTCGCCGACGAAAGTACCTGGGCCGAAACAAAGAACGCATATTACCGATATATCAGCCAAAAGGAATACTGCATCCGCCTTTTAGAGGAGTTTGGGCTGTGCAGTGAGATCTCCCACATCATAAACGGACATGTGCCGGTCAAGGTGGGAAAAGGCGAAAGCCCGGTCAAGGCTGAGGGCAAGCTGATTGTAATCGATGGCGGGTTCTGCAAAGCGTATCAGCCTCACACCGGTATCGCGGGGTATACGCTGATTTACAATTCCTTCGGCCTGCGGTTGTCCGCTCATATGCCCTTTGAAAGCGTGGAGAAAGCCATCGCCGAAAACCTGGACATACATTCAACCACCAGTGTGTTTGAGACCATGCAAAACCGCGTGCGGGTGATGGATACCGATATCGGGCAAGATATCAGCGAGCGGATATACGATTTATCCTTGCTTCACGCCGCGTATAAGGCGGGCGAGTTGTAGCGCGGAGATTATGAAAGAGGAACAGGCATGGAATTTGACAGCAAAGCGTATATAACCGGATATATCGAAAGGGCAAGAAAAGCGCAGGCCACGTTTGAAAAACTGAGCCAGAAAGAAACGGACGCCGCGGTAAGGGCGATTGCCAAAGTGGTCTATGATAACGCGCAGTCCCTGGCTGAGATAGCGGTAGAAGAGACGGGAATGGGCAATGTAAGCGATAAAATCCTAAAGAATAAAAATAAGTCAAAGATGATATGGAATCATCTAAAAGACAAAAAGTCGAAAGGGATTATCGAAAGGGATGAAATAGCGGGCATCGTCAAACTGGCCAAGCCGGTTGGCGTTGTCGCGGCAATCAGTCCGGTTACAAACCCGAGCGTGACCCCGATGGGCAATGCCATGTTTGCCCTTAAAGGAGGAAACGCGATCATCATAACCCCACACAATAAAGCGATCAAATGCAGCACCAAAACAGTGGAGATGATGAACGCCGCCCTTGAAAAACTTGGGATGCCGGAAAACTTAATACAGATACTGGATGTGCAGTCAAGGGAGAACACCAAAAATCTGATTTCAATGGCTGACATTGTGGTCGCGACCGGCGGGATGGGCATGGTTGGGGCGGCCTATAGCTCGGGCAAGCCGGCGCTTGGTGTGGGCGTTGGAAATGTACAGTGCATCATCGACCGGGATGTTGACCTTAAAGAAGCGGTTCAAAAAATAGCGGCAGGCAGGGCTTTTGACAACGGGATCATCTGCGCGGCCGAGCAAACAGTTATCTGCCCGAAAGAAAAACTAAGCGATGTGTTGAAAGAACTTGAGAGATGCAGCGCTTACGTCATCAAGGAGAAAGGCGAAAAGGGCGCGCTGAAAAATGTTATGTTTGAAAACGGAAACTTGCACAGACAGGTAGTCGGCAGGTCTGCGAAAGAGGTAGCGGCGCTTGCGGGTCTTCGCGTTCCCGAAAACACGAAGCTGATCGCTGTGATTGCGGACGGCATCGGGATAAAAGATATTTTCTCAAAAGAAAAAATGTGTCCGGTGCTCGCGGTTTATACCTATAATGATTTTGAAGAAGCGATCGAAATCGCGGCGGAAAACCTTGCGCTGGAAGGCAAGGGGCACAGCGTTTCGATTCATTCGAACAGCGTAAACAAAATTGAGCTTGCGGGTGAGCGGCTGTGTATATCCAGGTTGGTAGTCAATCAGGTTTGTGCGACCAGCGCGGGTGGCAGTTTCTACAACGGGCTTGCGCCGACCAATACCCTTGGCTGTGGAACCTGGGGAAACAACAGTATTTCCGAGAATCTTGATTACAAGCACCTGATTAATATTTCGCGGATCGCGTATTATATGCCGGATAACGCTGTGCCGGCCGATGAAGAAATCTGGGGATAATCAGCGGTAAATAACGGGGCGCCTGTGCAGGCGCCCCGTTACATTTTCTACAAATCATAAGTAAGCGCAGAGCAGGCCTTCGTTTTCCGGCGCTTGCAGGCTTTTGCGCACAGTCATCCGGCTGGTGAACGCAATTGAAGTTGAACTTTTCGGTTATTTATGGTATAGTCGCATAGGTGTGATATCATAGGGGAGGTAAACGCTTATATGCCTGTAATCATCGCAGAAAACGAGTATAAAGGGCTAAGCGGCGGCGAGATTCGTAAGCATTTTATAGAGTTTTTTAAAGGGCGTAAACTTTCCAAGGTTCTGCTTATCCCGCCGGATATCACCCGCCTGAACTCGGGCGCGGGGCTGATCACCTCTATCTGCTATCAACTGCTTGAAGGCACTCATGTGGATGTGCTGCCCGCTCTTGGCACACACGCCCCCATGACAAGGGATGAGCAGATCGCCTTCTTTGGCCCGGAAATTCCCGCGGACCGCTTTTTGGTGCACAACTGGCGGGACGGTGTAACCAAAATCGGGGAAGTGCCGGCCGGGTTTATCGAAGAAGCATCTGAGGGTTTGATGTGTGAAGCATTTGATGTGGAGGTTTCCGATTATCTGCTTGACCCCTCTTACGACTTGATCCTGTCCATTGGACAAGTTGTGCCTCACGAGGTTGTGGGGATGGCCAACTACACCAAAAATGTCGTGGTCGGCTGCGGCGGCAGCCGGTTTATCAACGGCTCTCACATGCTGGGGGCTTTCTACGGATTAGAGCGCATTATGGGCAGGGATCACTCCCCGGTTCGGGCGGTGTTTGACTATGCTGAGCGCAATTACATATCCAAATTACGCGTGGAGTACGCCCTCACCGTTACGGTAACTGAGGAAAATAAAACAGACATCATCGGCCTGTATATAGGCAAAGAGCGGGAGGGTTTTGAGCGCGGGGTGGCTCTCAGTCAAAAGCACAACCTCAGCTACCTGTCGAAGCCGGTCAAGACCTGCGTGGTCTGGCTGGACGAGCGGGAATTTCACTCTACCTGGCTGGGCAACAAGGCGATCTACCGCACCCGGATGGCGATGGCTGACGGCGGCCGGCTGATCGTACTCGCGCCCGGCGTCAAAATGTTCGGGGAGGACAGTGAAAACGACAGGCTGATCCGAAAGTACGGATATGTGGGCAGATTGCGGGTACTGGAACTGATTAAAACCGAACAGGAGCTGCAAAACAATCTGTCCGCCGCCGCGCACCTCATCCACGGCTCTTCGGATGGCCGGTTTTCCATCACATACTGTACCCAACATCTCGGCAAAGAAGAGGTGGAAGGGGTTGCGTTCGAGTATATCCCCTTTGACCAGGCCGTCGCCAGATACAATCCCCGCGAGCTGAAAAACGGCTACAACACCCTGCCGGATGGGGAAGAGGTCTACTATATCGAAAATCCGGCCCTCGGGCTTTGGGCGCTGGAGGGCGCGTTTGATGAAATATAAATTGTTGGCCGTCGATCTGGACGGCACCCTTTTAAATTCCCGGTCGGTTATGAGTGAGCGCACCAAGCTGGCGGTTCGGGCGGCGATGGATGGCGGTGTGCTGTTTGTACCCTCATCCGGCCGGCCGTTGCGCGGGCTTGGGTTCCTCAGCCGGGCGTTTGAATCCGACCTGCCATTTATCACATTCAACGGCGGGGTGGTGATCACATCCAGGACTAAAAAAGTGATCTTCGCCAAAAACTTAACACCCGAGATTGCTTGCCGGGTTTACGGGCGCGGGGTGGAAAGCGGCGCCCCGGTTGTGATGTGGGAGGGCGACAGCTTATTTGCCAGCTGTGACTGCCGGGCGGTGCGGGAGTACCAGGCGATAGTCGGCGCGGATATGCATGTTTTATCCAGCGCAGATCAGCTGGAAGGCCGCGCTTTTGCCAAAATGATCTGGCTGGTCCCTCCCGAAGATGGGGTGTGGATGCAGACACAGGCGCGGGAATATTTCAAAGACACGGTGAACTGTCATATATCCCGGCCATACCTGCTTGAGTTTGTGGATGTGGATGTCTCAAAAGCAAAAGCGCTCGAAGAAGTCGGCGCGGCCTACGGGATAGACCGCAGTGAGATGATCGCGGTCGGGGACAGCTACAACGACGTTTCTATGCTTCAGTACGCGGGGCTGGGGATCGCAATGGAAAACGCCCCGGATGAGATAAAAAAGATCTGCCGTGAAGTCACGCTTTCCAACGACGCGGACGGGGTTGCCGCGGCAATTGATAAACACATATTGAAGTAGAAAGGATGGCGTTAAAGTTGCGTTTAAAACTGCGCGAAAACAGCCGGTACGGCATCGCCGTACCCACCAGCATGGGGGTGCGGATATCGCCGCCAAATGGCGCCCCGGTACATACCAGCAGCCACTACTATATGCACGCCACCAGCGCCGAGTCCAATGTGGTGAATGTCGCGGCGTCCCTTGGGATGAAAGGCTTGGTACTTACAAACTTTGTGCAGGACAGCCCGATCTCCTACTTTATTAAGGGTGAGCTGGGCAGGCGGAACATTGACAGCGTCGGCCCGGATATCCCGCAGGGCGGGCCGTGGGGCTACCGGCACCAGTTCAATATAGCCGACAGCGGCTACGGTGTGCGTGGGCCGCGGGTACACAACGACCGCGCCGGCGAAGTCGGGCTGATCCTCAACGCCAAGGACTTTGACCTTGAAGATGTTTTTGGCAGGCAGGGCGCGAAAATCGTCCACCTTTCCGGGTTGGTGGGTGCGCTGTCGCCGGACACCACCCGCTTTTGTACAGAAGTTGCCCGGGTGGCCAAAAAGCATGGCTCGCTCATTTCTTTTGACCTCAACTACCGCGCGTCCTTCTGGAAAGGCCGGGAGGGCGAGCTGCGCGCCGCGTTTACTGAAATCGCAAGCCTTGCCGACATTCTGCTGGGCAATGAAGAGGACTTTCAGCTCGCGCTTGGGATAGAGGGCCCGGGGGATGGCGGCAGTGACCTTGCCGCCAAGATCGACGGCTTTAAAGAGATGATCGGCCGGATTAAAAAGACGTTCCCAAACGCTTCTGTTTACGGCACCACACTCCGTCAGGTGATTTCTGTGCAGGAGCACCTGTGGGGCGCGGTCACATCCTTTGGGGACGAGTGGACGGTGATTGAGCCGCGGCCAATTCAAATCCTTGACCGGATCGGCGGCGGGGACGGTTTTGTGGGCGGTGCGCTTTACGGGATACTCAAGGGCTGGCCGGGCGAAAAGTGCACACAGTTTGGCTGGGCGACCGGCGCGCTCGCCACCACTGTGCTGGAAGACTACGCAACCCCGGCCGACGAAGAAATGGTTTGGAGCATATATCAGGGCAACGCCAGAGTAAAGCGGTAGAAATAGGGGAGGGGCAAATAAAGATGGGTAAAGCGGATATCGGATTGATCGGCCTTGCGGTTATGGGTGAGAATCTGGTTATGAATATGGAGAGCCGGGGGTTTACCGTTTGCGTTTACAACCGCTCGACCGAAAAGGTGACAAATTTTATAGAGGGGCGGGCCAAAGGCAAAAATATCCTGGGTGCAATGAACATTGCGGAACTGGTAGACAGCTTAAAGCCGCCCAGAAGAATCATGATCATGGTCAAGGCGGGCAAGCCGGTGGACGACTTCATCGAGACGCTGATCCCACATTTATCTCAAGGGGACATCATCATTGACGGGGGGAATTCCCACTACCCGGATACCATCCGCCGCACAAAGTATGTTGAATCCAAAGGGTTGCTCTACATAGGCACCGGAGTATCGGGTGGTGAAGAGGGTGCGCTGAAAGGTCCAAGCATCATGCCGGGCGGCTCACCCGAGGCGTGGCCGCATGTCAAGCCGATCTTCCAGGCCATTGCGGCCAAGGTGGCCGGGGATCTGCCCTGCTGCGACTGGGTGGGCAATGACGGCGCCGGCCACTATGTAAAGATGGTGCACAACGGGATCGAATACGGCGATATGCAGCTGATCTGTGAAGCCTACTTTTTGATGAAAGAATATTTGGGGATGAACTGCGACCAGATGCACCAAGTCTTCAAGGAGTGGAACACCGGCGTGCTGGACAGCTACCTGATCGAGATCACCCGGGATATACTCGGATACAAAGACGAAGACGGCAGCCCGATTGTAGAGAAAATTCTCGATACCGCCGGGCAGAAAGGTACCGGCAAGTGGACTTCCGTATCCTCGTTGGACGAGGGGGTGCCGCTCACCCTGATCGGAGAGGCTGTGTATGCCCGTTGTCTTTCCGCCATCAAAGACGAGCGGGTACAAGCGTCCAAGGTTCTCACCGGGCCGCCGGCCGTTCAGTTCGAAGGTGACAAGAAGGCGTTTATCGAGGATATTCGCCAGGCGCTGTTCGCATCCAAGATCGTGTCCTATGCTCAGGGGTACGCGCTGCTGCGGGCGGCGGCGGACACATTTGGCTGGCAGCTCAACTACGGCAGCATCGCCATGATGTGGCGCGGCGGCTGTATTATCCGCTCCGCTTTTCTTTCCAACATCAAAGAAGCGTTTGACAAAGACCCAAACCTCGCCAACCTGCTGCTCGACCCTTTCTTCAACCGGGCTGTGGCCGACGCACAGGGCGGCTGGCGCAGAGTTTGCGCCGCCGCAATCACAAGCGGTGTGCCGGCCCCCGCCTTTGTCAGCGCGCTTGCTTACTTTGACGGTTACCGCTCCGCGCGGCTGCCCGCGAATTTACTCCAGGCACAGCGCGACTATTTCGGTGCCCACACTTACGAGAGGGTAGACAAACCCCGTGGTGAGATGTTCCACACCAATTGGACCGGCCGCGGCGGCACGACCTCATCCACTTCTTATCAAGTGTAACAAAAGCAGCAGCGGGCAGTAAAGAATAAAACTTGCCGCCTGCTTATCTTTTAATGACTGGGATTTTTGTCTTGATTGAGCGCCCCCTTGATGTGGCTGAGAATTATGACTTTATCTCGAGCGGCAGCTCTGGTGCCGACTGCCGGCTTATCAGGGAAATGATAAATCGGGAACACAGGCGGATTGCCCTGACTCCTCATTTCGCAACGGCCTTTGCTATTTGCGGCGGAAATAGCCCCGCTTCGGCTGCGGCGGGTGGCGTTTCGACAAATTGCTCTCTTTTTAGAAAGGTAAGTGGACTTCGCTTAACAAATATGGTATACTTGTTTTCAAAATTGGGTAGAGTTACTCAAGAGAAGCGACCCTGTCAAACAACCAGGTATTGACATTTTTATCATTTTTTGGTAGCATATTCTCATGAATGTTTACGCGCTGTTTTTGTTTTGGCTTTGCTTGATATATAAAACCTGTCTTTATTAAACACACATATGTATGCCCAAACAGTCTGGAAAGCAGCAAACGCTGGATCTGCCGCCAATTTGTGTATCGTTTTTGTGCGGGCTCTGTTTATGTACGCCCCTTGGATGCACTTATGAGATCGAGTGATCGCCCCTCTTTACATTCACAAAACCGCTTGGCTGAAACAAAGTCAGGCGGTTATCCGCATATTTTGTCATCTTGGAAGACAAGCGCAGTTGTTTTGTCGCACACGGTTACTAAGTATCCGCATAATGCGATGTAATCACCAATTTTTTCGGGGGAGCAATGATGCTGGGAAAAAAGCGAAGGCTACAACAGACCGAAGAGCTTTTAAATGAAGTCCTGGATGTGCATAAATCGAATATGATTGTTGTGCGCGGCGGCGATTGTCAGTTCCTTTACACCAGCCAGGCGGCAAAGGATTTTCTTAAAAGAGAGCGCCTGCGGGCAAACACTTGCCGCGAAACCTTCGCCGCAATGATGCCGGGGTTGTGCGAGAAGTGCATAAACAGCGAGGACTTTGAAGAGAGCGACACCCAGCGCGCAAGCTGTAAAATCAAGAGCAGCAACGAGCGAATGATGGAGGTAACCACAACGGCTGTATCCTGGCCGGACAGAGATTGGGCGACCGCGCTGTTTTTTGAGGATATTGAAGAGAAGATGGCGCTCGAAAACAAACTTTACAGCCTGGCTTATAATGACCAACTGACCGGGATGCCAAACCGGCGCAAACTGATCGAGATTTCTGGTGTTATCACAAAAGCAAAAAGCGAAAAGAGATGCGGCGTAGTCGCCATGCTTGACCTTGACAACTTTAAGATTGTCAACGACACTTATGGGCACAACACGGGCGATATTATGCTCAAGCGCCTGACCGAATACCTGAATGAGATGCCTGAGTTTGAAGGCTGCCTTTACCGCCTTGGCGGCGATGAGTTCATCCTGATGATAGACACAAAGGTAAGCGACTTTGAAAACGAAGCCGAGATACGCAAACACTTTGCTGAGATCCTTTCGCGGGCGCTTTACTCTTACACGTTGCCCAATATTGAGCATTCGTGTACGGTCAGTATGGGGGTTGCGTTTTTTCCGTTACACGGCGAAACTTTGTCCGACCTTTTGCGAAAAGCGGATATCGCGCTCTACAAATCAAAAGAGAACGGGCGCAATCAGCTCACTTTTTTTGAAGACGTGTTCGAGACTTCGCGCAAATTCAAAGACTTTTATATCAACATTCAGCCGGTGTTTTCAAAAGACGGCAGCACGTACGGATATCTGCTCCGCGACTCCGGCAGCGAGAACGAGCCGGGCAAAAAGAACATCAACTTAAAAGAAGTTGACCGTGCCATAGACGCGCTTGGCATCGACGCCCTTAACAACGCCGCCCGCTACTTTATTGACTACTCGCCCCGCCTGCACATTGCGTCTGTCGCGAAGAACCTGCCCAAAGATAAATTTATCGTACAAATTGATCTGCCAAAAGAGATCAGCGACGAGGAGTTCGCGACTTACAGGCTGCTCAACTCCAGGGGCTTTGTACTTGCATTTAATGGGCTGGTTGAAGCCAACACCACCCGGCGGGTTATGGAAATGGCCAGGTACGGCTGTTTTGAACCGGGAAAAATTTCTGAATCCGAGCAAAAACGGATCATCGCTGCTTATCCGCACATATACTTTATCGCGGCCGGTGTTGACGAAAAGGCTGACTTTGACAGGGCCAAAGAGCAGGGGTTCAAGCTTTTTCAGGGCGCGCTTCACGATTTTGCGCCCCCGGTCGTCAAGATGGAAAAAGATGTATCGCCTTTGCGGATGAACTATCTGCGCTTACTCAAGCTGACAAGCGGGGAAGATTATGTAGACTTTACCGAAATCACCCACATCATTGAATCGGACGTTGCGCTGTCCTACATGTTGCTAAAATTGCTCAACTCGGTTGCGATTGGTTTGCGCAACCGCATTTCGTCCATCGCAATGGCCATTAACCTGTTGGGGGAGGAAAATCTCAAGAAGTGGATCGCCCTGCTTTCTGTCCGCGGAATTGGGGAGGATAAGCCGCTTGAGCTGGTTCGGTTATCGCTCATCCGCGCACAGTTCGGCGAACTTCTGGTTGAGCAGATGAAAGGCGTCCCGCCACGGAATAAGAAGTACGCGTTTCTGACCGGGATGTTCTCGCTGCTGCACATCGCGATGGAAAAGTCAAAAGAGAAGCTGCTCGAAGAAATTCCGGTGGCTGAAGACATTAAGGAGTCTATCCTGACAAAAGAGGGGCCGTATTCCGACCTGCTTCAGTTCTTTGAAGATTACGAGCAGTCTAACTGGGACGGCGTGACCAACTTTGCCGACCGAAACGGCCTGAGCAGCCAGGTGATCTACGAAGCTTATATCGGCGCGGTCAGCTGGTACAAAGACCTTTCCGGCGACGCGGACGACTAATACAAAATAAACCGGGAGTACAGTGTACTCCCGGTTATTTGTTATGTTCTCATTCGAGCCTCCCGCCGATTTGCACGTGAAAACCCAAAACGCGCAGTGCGCTTGCAAACGGCTCTAAGTCTGTATCACTTAAGGCCGGGATGCCCGCATATGGGTAGTTTAGCCCTAACTGCTGGTACATTTGCTCGCCCGTTTGGTGAAAGGGCAGCAGCTGAACCTCCCGGCTGCCCAAAGACGCGAGCAGGGCGGCGAAACGCCCGATGTCATCCGCCCCGTCATTAAAACCGGGAATGACGGGGACACGCACAATCATCGGCCTGTCGGTGTGGGCAGTGGTGTAAATATTAGCGAGAATCAAAGCCATGTCGGCGCCTGTACCGCGCAAGTGTGCCGCGTTGTCGTGGTGTTTAAGGTCGATCATCACGCCGTCGCATTTATCTATTACGCGCGAAAAGATATCGGGGGATACGTTCGCCGCGGTTTCCAGCCAGACTTTGACCCCCTCTTGCCGCAACAGATCACAGAGCGCACAGGCAAAATCCGGCTGCAGCAACGGCTCGCCGCCGGTTAAGCCAACCCCGCCTTGGCCGTAGAGCGCTTTATCTTTGAGCAGTTCGTCCGCCAGCTCTTGTGTGGTGTATTCGCGCCACTTACCGGCCGCAAACGACTCGGGGGCTTCGCACCAGGTACATCGCAAATCACATCCCCAAAAGTAGACGGAGGCGCGGATTCCTGCCCCGTCAGCCAGCGAAGATTTTTGTATGCGATGGATACGGCCGGTCATGCGATCACTTCTCTTTCTCTGGAAAGGCTTGTATTCATCATACAGGATAATCCGGACGTTTGCAATGTGTTTTTAACACACGCCGGGTTGACAGCCAAAACTTTCCGCGCTATACTTTGACTGTTGACCCGTGTCCGAATATCGCAAAATCCGATCTGTGCGCAGTGTTATAATCACTTGAGACACACTGTTGCAATTTACATAAAAGGGGAGATTATCGTGAAAGTGATCAAGGTTCAAAATTACAAACAATTAAGCAAACAGGCCGCCATATTTATAGCGGCGCAGATGATTGGCAACCCCAAGTCGGTGTTGGGCTTTGCCACCGGCGGCACGCCGGAGGGTTGTTACGCCGAACTGGCCGCGCTCTATAAACAGGGTGTGATTGACTTTAAAGAGGTCACTGCTTTCAACCTGGACGAATACTACGGCCTGACCGGCGATCACCCGCAAAGTTATCGCCATTATATGCAGCATCATCTGTACAGCCACGTAAATGTAAAACCCGAAAACACGCATGTGCCTGACGGCGGGGCAAGCGACCCCGCGGCAGAGTGTGCGCGCTATGAAAAGCGGATCGATGCGGCGGGCGGGATTGACCTGCAGCTGCTGGGGATCGGGCGGAACGGGCATGTCGGCTTTAACGAGCCGTGTGATCACTTCTCAAGCATGACCAGCCTGGTTGATCTGACCGAGGACACACTGGACGCCAACGCTCGCTATTTCGGGCCGGGCGAATCGCCGCCCACCACCGCCCTGAGCATGGGGATCGGAAGCATTATGCGGGCGAGAAAAATCCTGCTGGTCGCGAATGGCCCGGGCAAAAAAGACGCGCTTGACCGGATGATTAACCATCCGGTTACCCCCACGCTGCCGGCCTCTATCCTGCAATTCCACCCGGATGTTACCGTTCTCTACTGCGATTAAACTTCATACGGGCAAGTGCCGGATTGCGGAAGAAAACCCGCAGTCCGGCGTTTTGCGTTTAATAAAGCAGGTCTAACAGTTCAGCACGGGTCATCCCCTGTATGTACCGGCCGATATCCCGCTGCGCGAGCGCGGATTCGAGCGCGCCCCGCCGGTGGGGGATGCCACACAAGGCTGCTTCCAGCTCCGACTTGTCCGCCATCCCGAAAAAATCGCCGAACAGATGCGCTTGTTCGATCACGCCGGCCTTTACATTCAGGCGGACATCCACGCCGCCGAAGGGGTAGCGGCCGCTGTTCTCCCAGTTGTAAGGCGGCGACTTGCCGAAGTTCCACTCCCAGCGGGCGTGTTTTTCGTCAGCCAGCGCCTGTGCGCCGGTGATATCCCCGGCAGTGAGCGCGTAATCGCGAATCCCCTCGACATTGGCGCGAAAGTAGTCGGCCAGCCCGTCCATAAATGCTTCGGGAGTCATCGGAGATCCCAGATGTGTGCCAACATTGGTCACCCGGCTGCGCACTGACTTTATCCCTTTGCTCTCAATCTTTTCGGCCTTTGGTTTGAGCGCGCCGGCCAGATCGGTGAAGTCTGCGTCAAATAAAATGCAGCCGTGGTGCATAATCCGGTTTTTCTTGAGGGCTTGGGCGTTTCCGCAAAACTTTTTGCCGTCGATGACCAGGTCATTGCGGCCGCTGAACTCGGCTTTGACGCCCAGCGTTTCGAGGTACCCGCAGACCGGTGCGGTGAAGGCCCGATAACCGCCAAAGCTTTGGTCATCCACCCCGTTTTGGTGGATGATGGTGAAGTTTATATTTCCGAGATCGTGGAAGACCGCACCCCCGCCCGATTGCCGGCGAACCACGGCAATTTCCCGCTCGCGGACATAATCGGCGTCGATTTCTTCGACCGCGTTCTGGTTGTTCCCGATAATCACCGCTTTTGAGTTCCGCCAGAGCATGATCAAATCCAGTTCGGTTGATTCAAGCAGGTACTCCTCAAGGGCCAGGTTAAAAGCCGGGTTATGGGATTGGTTGATGATTAAGTTCATGCGCGCTGCCCCTATCTTTAAAGATACACCAGTCTAACACGTTGGGGGCCACTTTTCAAGCGTTAGGCCAAAGTGCGCGAGTTGACAAAATGGCCGGGCCAAAATATAATTGTGTGAGATGAAAAGGGGGCGCGGGTATGGATATCTTCACTTATACACAAGATGAACTTGACCGCCTGAGCCGCAAGGACAAAAAGCTGGCGGCGGTTATAAAGGAGGTCGGGCGGATTGAGCGCCCGGTCAACAAGGATATCTTCGCCGCGCTGATCGACAGCATTGTTTCCCAACAGATTTCGGGCAAGGCGGCCGAAACAGTCTGGAAGCGGCTTCTCACCTTCCTGGGCGAGATTACGCCCGAAACGATACAAAGCACACCGATTGAAGAGATTCAGAAGTGCGGGATGTCCATGCGCAAGGCAGAGTACATAAAGTCGACCGCCGCCGCAGCTTTTGACGGCAGGCTGGAGATCGGCCGCCTGCAAGCCATGTCGGATGAACAGGTGATCGAGCACCTCAGCGCGCTGCCCGGCATCGGGGTCTGGACAGCCGAGATGCTGCTTATCTTTTCACTTGAGCGCCGGGATGTTCTCAGTTATGGGGACCTGGCCATCCGCCGGGGAATCTGTAAGCTGTACGGCCACAAGGAGCTTGACCGTGCGCGGTTTGCCCGTTACCAAAAACGTTACAGCCCGTTCGGCTCAATCGCAAGCCTTTACCTTTGGCGGATAAGTGTAGATTAACCGGCCGGCTGTCGGAGCCAATGCCGTGTTCGGGGGGGCGTAAGGTTTTTGTCCGCAGCTTTGCGCGAGTCTTGCATCGATGATTTGGCCAACACAAAAGCCGCTGAGCGCTCAGCGGCTTTTGTATTATCACTTATAACTGAGGTATCGCTTTTTGGCGTCTACATATCGGTTTCGCGAAATGGGTACGGCCAAGCCGCCCTTGGTGATAAAGAAGTGGTTTTTCTGCTCTGTGACATGCGCGATGTTGACCACAAATGCCTGGTGTACATGTACAAACCGGCTGTCTTCAAGCAGCGAAGCAACAGCCCGCGAGAACGAAATCTGTAAGCTTTTGCTGACATGTACCGTTCCATCGTCCAGATGCATACTGATTCTTCTGTTGGTCAGTTCAGCGCAGACAATACGCGAATAAGGTATATTCATCAGCCCTTCGCCGGTTGAGAGCATATAGTGCCGATCTTTGTCTTTGAGTAAGGTCGGTATCACTTTGTTTAAAACCGGGAAAAAGATTCGCTCTTTGATTGGTTTTTGCAGATACTGCGCGGCTGATATCTGAAAAGCCTCATATGCGTAGTCGATATATTGGGTCAAAAAGATGATGGCGGCTTCTTCGCTTTGTTTGCGGATTTTTTTGGCTAGATCCATCCCGCTTATTCCAGGCATTTGTATGTCCAATAAGAACAGGTCAAAGTGAGCCCCCGACTTAAGTTTTTTGAGCAAGCTCTGGCTGGAAGAAAAACTCTCGGGCATGATCTTTAGCTCGGTGTGTTTGGCCTTATATTTTTCTAGTAGGCTGAGTATCACTTTGATTTGTATCGGGCAGTCCTCACAGATCGCTATTCGGAGCATGAGACCCCTCCTCAAACATGCTGGTTTAGTGAAATTTAATCGGTAAAGATTTACCATTAATATTATACAGAAAAATAACTAATAAACAAAGTCATTTTATACTTACAATGCAACAACATATACGTAAACCGACAAAATCACTCCACTAAACGGAAGAAATCTCAGCTATCACTCGCGCGAGTTCGATTTTGTATTCGATGAGAAGGTTTTTTTGTGCGCCAATGTTCCGGGCTCGTGCCTCTTTAGACAAAGTACTGATAATCCGCGATAGCCTGGCTGCGCCGACAGTGGCGGCGAGGGACGCTTCGCGATGGGTGATTCGGTGTACCAGACCATGGTCGCCGGCTGTTACGGCTGCTTGTGTTCGGTGATACATATTCTTTGCGTTGGCCGCGAAATAATCCACCGCTTCCTTGTACAGCGCAAGGTCACCGACACAATTTTCGGCTCCGGCTACGCGGTCGACAGATGGTTTTCTTTTCGGGTGACTTCTCGACGAAGGTGTGCGGCCGCCTTGCTCTGTGTTATGCAATAGAATTTAGTCCTCTCTTTAAGGTTGAAAACCAGCGCTTGTTTAACAATACAACTTTACTATAACTTAAACAATAATACAAGAATCTAATCGTGTTGACAAACAAGCGCCGGCCGGTTTAGACTAGCCGAATTTGCGTGTGTAAATTTCCCGGTGAATTTGGCTTCGTGGCATTGACCTGCCCTTTGCGCTATAGTACAATGGATAAAAAGGGCAGATAAGGGGGCGCGGCCATGCGGACAATCGACAGCGGGCGGTCTTGTGCGCCGCCTGGTTTATGTGTGGAAAAAGGGAGCCGTGAAAGCGAGAGCTTAAAGGGTGATTATGGCTAGTGAGCCAAAGGCGTTCGGTTGGATACAAATCGACACCATCAGGAGGTTCACTATGAAGAAAATTTTGATTCTGGGCGCGGGCGCACAGGGCAGCACAGTGGCACAAAGGCTGGATGAGGAGCCGGGCGTCGGTGAGATCATCTGCGCGGACTATGATCAAAAAGCCATCGACAACCTTGTAAAAACCCTTAAAAAAGCGCGCGGCGAAAAAATCGACGCCACCAAAACCGAGGAGATCATTAAAGTTGCCCGGGGGGCTGATCTGATCGTAAACGGATTGCCTGTCGAGTTTGGCAGGCAGGTATTGGATGTGGCCCTCGCGGTCAAGGCCCATTACCAGGATTTCGCCATAAGCATGGATCTTGAAAACTTCGGCGGGGATGCGGCCGGCTGGGCCGACTGGACCCGATACATGTACAGCGAGTACGGCAAGAAGTTTGCTGAGATCGGCAAGACCGCGCTGATCGGCACCGGTTCGGCACCCGGTTTAATTTGCGTGGTAGCCAAGCGGGCAGTCCGCGAGCTAAGCAGCTGTGAGACCATCATCATGATGGTGTATGAGGGCGGCGAGGCCAAGCGGTTTTTGCCTTTCTGGTGGTCACCGCTGGTCGCGCTCTGGGATATGAGCGACCCAGGTGTTGCTTATATTGACGGTAAAATCGTTGAGACCGAGCCGTTTGGGATGCCGGTAAGGCGCAGATTCCCCGAAATGGGCGGCAAAGAGATTACCCTGGTCGAACACCACCACGAAGAGCCGGTCATCATGGGAATCAACGCGGATATCCATTTTAAGGGCGCTAAAAACATCTACTTTAAATATGGCGGGTCAGGCCTCAATTTTGCGCGGCCGCTTTACCGGGCCGGGCTGCTCTCAGATCAACCGGTCGAAATCGACGGGCAGATGGTCGTACCCTTTGACGTCATCCTGCATCACCTGCCCCCCGCGCCTAAGTTCCACCAAGAGATCAAAGAGATTCTCGACGAGGGGCTGGTTGCCGATGAGGGCTGTTTTGTGGTCGAGTGCTATGGGGAAATCAATGGCAAGAAAGTCCTGGTCGAGGCGCACATATCTGCCCCCGGAATACAGGAATCCTTTAACCGCGCCGGCCTGACCGCTGAGATGTACCTGACCGGCCAGAGCGGATTTATCTTCACCAAAATGTTTGTCGAAGATAAATTCGACCAGGCCGGGCTGATCTCCACCGATATGCTCAATGGCGAACAAGTTGACTATTACCTAACCTGTGCCGAAAAGTTTGACCTCAACCTGAGCCTTGAGATCAAAGATACGCAGTAACAGGTACTGAGAGGGGTGAGTAAATGAGTGAGCGATATGCGCGAAACAAAAGCCTGATCAGCGCCATGGAACAGGAACTGCTGAAAAACAAAACGGTTGCGGTGATTGGTCTTGGCGGGCTGGGCGGCCATATTGCCGAGCAGCTGGCGCGGCTTGGTTTCGGGCGGCTGATCTTGATTGACGGCGATATTGCGGAAGAAAGCAACCTCAACCGGCAGTTGTTTGTAACCGAAGAAGGTATTGGCCGGCCGAAAGTCGACCTGGCCGCAGAGCGAATTGACAAAGTCAATGATCTGGTCAGCTTTGCTGGACACCACAAGCGCTTGACGCCCCAAAACGGCGCTGAGCTGTTAGCGGGCGCCGATCTTGTGATGGACGCGGTGGACAGCATCCCCACCCGATTGGACATCGAAGCGGTCTGCAAACAATTAGGCCTGCCGCTGGTGCACGGCTCAATCGGCGGCTGGTGGGGACAGGTGAGTTTGGTCTTGCCCGGTGATAACACCCTTTCGCGCATCTACCCTGACCGGGATGCGGCCGGCGAAGAAAAAGAATACGGAAATCCGGCGTTTACCCCGGCCATTGTCGCCTCCATTCAAGTGGCCGAGGCGGTCAAGTACTGCCTTGGCCGTCCCGGGCAGCTGCGAAACCGCCTGCTTTGTATCAACCTGTTAGACCACGAGTACTTCACTGTCGATTTTACCGATTGAAATGCGGATAAAACGTTTCCCTCCCCGTCGCTGGCGGGGGAGAGAAACAAAAGCTTATCACTTGTTTGCGATCGGTGTTTGATGTAAGGAGTGTACGCGATGCCCAAAAAACTGCGGAAGATGCTGGGTGCGGCCGATTCGCCTTATATCGTATCCCTCATGCGTTTAATCGAGACCCAAAGCAAAGTGACCATCGCGGGTTGGTGCCTGGACTACGCCGAGCGCGAGATTTTACCCATCTTCGAGAAACATTGCCCGGATGACGGCCGCCCGCGCATGGCCCTGCAAGCCTCCCGCGACTGGTTTGACGGGAAGAAAAAACTGCCCGAAGTCAAGAAGGTCATCCTGAACGAGTGCCACGCCGCCGCAAGAGAGCTGGAAGATAACCCGGCCGCTCAGGCCGCCGCCCGCGCTTGCGGGCAGGCCGCCGCTTGTTTTCACACACCCACCCACTCGCTTGGAATTGCCTTTTACGGCGCGGCCGCCATTGCTTACGACCGGATTGGGCTGAGCGAAGACGCTGCTACCTATGATCGGATCGCTGCGCAGGAGTGCGCAAAGATGGAGGCTGCCCTGCGCGCGATCGCGGTGGAGGATGAGCCCAACCCCGCCAGGATTAACTGGAACTGTTAGCGCTAAGTTGTGATAACGGCCAGAAATAACGACGCAATCGGCCATAAAACTTTACAACTCGCAAAAATCAGAAAATCCGGCCTTGACATTTTGTAAGAAACATATATAATAAACTCACAAGTTTATAGACGTTGAACAGGTGAGTAGGCAAAAATTCTGGCTACAGAGAACCCTTGTAAGGCCGACCGCGTCGGCCTATGCTGAGAGAGGGCGCCGTGCAGTTTGCCGAACATGGCCTGGGAGTCTTTGAGATTCGAGGTATCGCCGCCGGCGGGCTAAGGGTTTCACGTGTTCGCACGTTACAGCGATAGAATGTTTCGCGGGTTGCCGCCAGCATTCGATGAGGTCTTTACAGCGATGTAAAGATAAACCAGGGTGGTACCGCGGGAATTTCTCGTCCCTGGAAAGCGCTTGGATCTGCGCTTTCCAGGGATTTTTTACGTATAGGGGGCGGTGTTATATGATAACACTGAGAGATGTAACCAAAACTTATAACAACGACGAGCACGCGCTCAAGAATGTAAGCCTGACCATAAATGAGGGCGATATTTTCGGGATTGTAGGCAAGTCGGGGGCAGGGAAGAGCACCATGCTCAAGTTAATCGGCCTGTTGACCGAGCCGACCACCGGTGAGATAGAACTCCTCGGCAAAAACGTAGCCGGAATCACCGCCGCGCAGGCCAATGAGATCAAGCGGAATATCGGCACCGTCTTTCAGGGCTTTAACCTGCTTATGCAGCGCTCGGTGGCCGGGAATATCGCGTTCCCGCTTGAGCTGGTTAAACAGGATAAGGCCGCCATTCAAGCCCGGTGCGCCGAGCTGGCCGGACTGGTTGACCTTTCTGAAAAGCTGCCGGCCTACCCGGCGCAGCTGTCCGGTGGGCAAAAACAGCGGGTGGCCATCGCCCGGGCACTGGCCACAAACCCGAAGATCATGCTCTGCGATGAGCCAACTTCGGCGCTGGATAGCTTTACGACCAAAGAGATACTCCGGCTGATCAAAGAGATCAACCAAAAGTTGGGTGTCACCATCGTGATCATCACCCATGAGATCAACATCGTCAAAGCAATCTGCAACCGAATGGTTGTACTCAACGGTGGCCGCATAGCTGAGATGGGCGACACCTCCGAAGTGCTTAAAAACCCTCAGCACGACGCGACCAAATTGTTGTTGGACGGCATATAGCCGCGAAAGCTTCCAACTACCAAAGGAGTGATATTATGGCGAACTTGTGGAACGTTTTTCTCGACTTTCGGTTTATCCTGTGGGAGGGCGTACTTGAGACGCTGTATATGAGTTTTGTGTCGGTTACCCTGGCCTATGCCATCGGGCTGCCGCTGGGTATCTGGCTCTTTGTCTCTTACCCGGACGGGTTGATGCCAAACCGCTTTGTCAACAAAATCTTGGGCGGGTTGATCAACACGGTGCGCAGTGTGCCGTTTCTTATCATGGTTATTATACTCATCCCGTTTACCCGGATGATTGCGGGCACTGCGATTGGCTCAACGGCGGCGATTGTCCCGCTGGTCATTGCGTCTGCCCCTTTCGTTGCGCGGATGGTTGAGGCCACCATGAACGAAATGGACGCCGGTGTAATCGACGCGGCCAAGTCGATGGGCGCGACCAACTACCAAATCATCACTAAAGTCATGATTCCTGAAAGCATACCGTCGATTATACGCGGCTTTTCGATTACCGCCATCATGATGATCAGTTTTTCCGCCATGGCCGGTGCGGTGGGGGCGGGCGGTCTTGGCCGGATCGCGATCCGGTACGGCTACCAGCGCTGGCAAAGCGACGTGATGATTTTAAGTGTCATATTGATCGTGATCATCGTGGCGCTTGTACAGTTTTTGTTTAACACGATTGCCGCAAAGCTGGATAAGCGGCTGGTTTAAAAAATACATAACCACAACCCATTAGGAGGCAATATCAATGAAACACCTTAAATTTACACTGGTTCTGACCTTGGTGGCAGCCATCGCTCTGTCCGCTTGCGGCGGAAACTCCGCGCCGGCCGGCGGCGGGGAGGCTGAAATCCGCGTCCTTACAATCGGCGCGACCTCCACCCCGCACGCCGAAGTGCTTGCGTTCATCGCACCGGTTCTGGCCGAAAGCGGGGTTGAGCTGAACATTGTTGAATTCGACGACTTTATCCAGCCGAACATGGCGCTGGACGCCGGGGATATCGACGCCAACTACTTCCAGCACACGCCGTTCCTGAATACGTTTAACGACAATCATGGAACCGATCTGGTACCTGTGTTCGGGGTGCACTTTGAGCCGCTAAAGGTATATGCCGGCAGGCTTGATACTTTGGAAAACATCCCCGAGGGCGCGACCATTGCAATTCCCGATGACCCTTCAAACGAAGCCCGGGCCCTTCAGCTTCTGGAGTATCTTGGGCTGATCAGCCTTGCGCCGGATCTTGACACGAGCGCGACAGCCAACGATGTGGCCGACAACCCATACGGCCTGGTCATTCGGCCGATTGCCGCCGACCTTCTGCCCCGGACATTGCCCGATGTGGATTTCGCGGTTATAAACGGAAATTTCGCGCTGCTCGGCGGAGTGCTTGACCGGGCGATTGACGATGCGGGCGAAGGGGTGGATTCCCCGGCCGCACAGCAGTTCACCAACATCATCGCTGTCCGCAACGGCGATCAAAACGATGAGCGGATCGCCGCACTCATCCAAGCGTTGTCCACACAGGCGGTCAGAGATTTCATCTACGAGCAGTACCTTGGCCGTGTAGTGCCGGTATTTTAATCAATAAAACGCAGCGTGTGCAAAACAATAATTAAGCAAGGCTCGCCGTCAGGCGAGCCTTTTACTGTGTTTAAACTAAAAAACTTGTGTGCCTGGGAAGTAGTGCTCAAGGATTTGGATGTAGGACCAGCCCTGCTGGGCCAGGACGTTTGCGCCGTTTTGAGGCATACCCACCCCATGGCCGTGGCCGAATGTGGTGAAGATTACCTGGTTTCGGCTTGAGTCGAACTCGACTTCAAACGCTGCGCTGCGCAGGCCAAAGACATTTTCACGCAGCAACCGGCCGGTCAGGCGCGCACCCGTTCTCAGGCTGGTTGTGTGGCCGAGTACGCTTACATTGCCGATATATCCGCCGTCGGTGCGAGAGAGCACTTCCAGCCAGCCGTAAGCGTCCCCATGTGAAGTGATCCCAAGTTGCCTCTCAAGCAGGCGTGAGAATTCGGCGTATGAGATTGTGTGTGTGCGCTCAAAGCCGGGGGCCTCCATGCAGACCGAGCTGTCCACCGGGATCAAATATGGGTAGTGCCCGCCCCAGACATCGCGGGAGGAGTTGGTCGTCCCGGAGCTGGTGGCGTGATAGGGGGTGAACGCGATCCGGCCGTTAAAGTGAACGGCCTCGCCCAACACCCGGGCGGTGAGGTTGGTGATTCGCGGGGTTGCCTGTGGCGCGAGCAGAACGTTGGCGGGCAGGCCGCGGTCGTTGTAGTACCGGACAAAGGAATATGCGGCGACCGCCTGTGCCATAATCGCCTGATCGTGAAAGGAGTTTGACCCCGTCTCAATCTGGACAATCCGTGAGACTATGTAGAGTGCGTCTTCGGTGATTTCCCGCCCGTCTGCCCGTACCCGCAGTGTGCCGTCATAGCTGTGGGTCGGCGTCCGATTGGCGGGCGGAGGTTCTTGCTGCTGCGGCGGGGGAGGAGGCGCCGACTCTTGCATACGCGGCTGCGGCGGTGGTTCAGGCTCCGGCTGCGGTTCAGGTTCAGGTGGTGGAGCGGTACGGGGCTGTTGTTGAGACTCGGGCGGAGGCGCGGTTTGCGGGGCCGGCGCTGTCTCCGGAGGCGGAGCAGTTTGGGCTTGCTGCTGCGGTTCAGGTTCGGGCGGCAGTGCGGTCTCTGCCGGCAGATCGGCAGCGGTTTCTATAACCTCAGTCGCTTGGCCAATATTCTCCACCCGCATGGATGCGAAACTGAGTAGCGCAAGCCCGGCGCTTGAAGAAGAATCGGTCGCCACCGTGACGATCTCGGCAGATTGGCCAACTTCTTCGGGTGGAGAGCCGCCAAACAGTTCATACCAAACGTTTGGCATAAGCGGGTTCTCGTTTAAGCTGACAAGGCCGCGGTTCAGTTCGGGGGTTTCGTTGCGGCGCAGCCGTCTGGCCACAACCACAAACCGCGCGTCGTCAAATTCATAGGTACAGGTGGAAAGGGTGAGCAGCTGATCGCCCGGCTGTACATCTACCCCGGTGTTGATCATGCTTCTGATCATCAGTTGATCCACAAAATTTATAAAGTCGCGCTCGGTCTCGGCCTCAATGAAGTTGTGGTAATTGAAGACCGGGCCGTGCGTGTCGGATGCGTTGCTTATAAAGATCGAGAAGATCTTAAACTGTGTGGTTGCGTCGCCGAAAATAGAGGTAAACTCGATCAAGTGGTGGTCCTTAAAGAAATCGAGCGCCTGCTGGCCGCCGTGGTTTGGGTCGAGTGCGTTGTAAAACAAAAGGTCACCAAAAAGCTGGTCGTCCATCATGTTGTGGCCGTAGACGACCATGTTGTCGCTGGGCTGGCGCATATTTACCCGCTTGTCCATAAAGGGGACGCCGTGCGAAGTCGATTCGCGGTTAAAATTTCGCCGCAGATAAAAGTCGTTGTCGGCTGTCTGTACAATCGGGTAATTTATGTTTGTACCCGGGATGTGAATGTGCGCGACCACATCCTCGTTGCGGGCGAACAGGGCGGCAAAGCGCGTGTTTAGCCCGCGCGGAAAGTCGGCGGGAATTTCCTCCCCGGCGTCTATATCCCCGTATGTGAACATTTCCTGCAGTTCTGCGGCCAGCTGATGGGCGCGGTAGCTTTCCCAAAGCTGATAACCAACATAAGATGAGGACGCGGCCAGTACCAACATAGCCGTTATAAAGACAAATTTTTTCACTTTTACTCCCGGCCGATCGGCCTTGCGAATGATAAAATTTCCGAAAAAACGTGCGAGCGGGCCTTTCTTCTTATAGTCGGCGTGTGGGTCGTCGTAAGAGGAAAGGTTTGTGACGGTTCGGCCATCCAGCGCTTCTTCGAGTGGAATAGCACCCATATACCACTTGGGAAAGTAATCAACAAACAGCCGGATCATGTTCAGCGCGCGGGAAAGCGCGGCGTCCAACGCCAAATCCCGCTCACTTGGGTCGCCGCTGCCGATCACAAGCTTTTTGACATATACACAGTCTACACCACAGACGGCTATGTATGCAAGCCCATGCGGTGATTTTTTGTCCTGGCCGTCCCCCATCAGCAGCGAGATGGCGACCTGCGCCCCCGATTTTTCGCGCGCTGCGCTGGCAACGGCTACCGCGGCCTGCTCGCTGACCGCCCCCTGCTTTTTGAGCAGGCGGGAACTGACCCCAAGCTGTTTGTGTTTGGCGGCGTTGTCATCCACAAAAACGCTGTAGCGCACGACATCCGACCCGCCGGCGGTCTCGTTTAAGACACGGGTAAGCATCCCGGAGCTGCCCGCCTCGGCGATGGCCAGCCCCAGCTCTTTGTTTTTCAGCTTGTCAACCACCGCCGCTTGCAGCGATTCGACGTCCAGCCCATAAGCGCTGTCCCCCAACAGCTGGGCGGCTTTGCGCAAAGTGGGGGTGCAGACACTTGCCGCCTTTTCAGAACCCGCGCCCTTGCCGGTCACCCCGACCAGCACTTCGTTCCCCTCTTTTTGGATGGATAAAGTCGGGTTGGCCGCGCCTAAAAGCCCGGAAAGCTGGCGGCGAATGTCCTCCTCGCTCATCCCATACGTGCGCAGGGTTCGGGTGACAGAAACTTCGCTCACCGGCGCTCTCCCCTGTATATGCGGGAGGACAGCGTCTGTCAGGATAGACAACGATTCCCGCTCAGAGCCGGGCAGCATGACGATGTGCTGTGACTTGGACGATATCAGGATACCCGGGATTTTGCCGTGTTTGCCCGGGATGGGCAGGCTGCCTTTGGGCAGCTGCGCGAGCGCGGCGTCTTCGGGTAAAAATGGGATCCCGGTTCGTTTGCAATAGATTTCAATGGCTTGCAGGCAAGCTTTGTTTGTCTCAAACGGCAAGCCCAGCCCTTTGGATACAGCCGCTTTGGCGATTCCGTCGCTTTCGGTTGAGAGGCCGCCCAAGGTGACGATCACGTCCGATCGCTTGAGGGCGGAGACCATCGCTTTTTGGAAGTCAGGCGCACCCGAACAGACGCTGACCTGCTCGCGCACTCTGACGCCAACCGCCGAAAGGGCCTGGGCAACCCGCCATGCCCCGGCCTTGATATTCGCCCCGCCGTCTTCGGCCTGGCCGGTAAGTTCGGGCGCTAAAATCAGCTCGGCAACCAAAATGCAAACACCACCTTTTTTAGTTGACAGTGGACAATTGACAGTTAAAGTATCGCTTTACGATAGAATTAAATTTCGCTAGCCTTTCGCAAAGACATCCGGTTGTTCAGCGTACATTTCGACATAGCCGCATTTCGGGCACGCGAATTGATTGATGGCACAGCTTTGTTTACGCCACCCGAAAGCTTTAACTGGTTTTTTACCGATACGAACATAGTACGTACCGGCCGCTACAACCACGGCTTCGACCATCTGGTTTTCGCATTTTGGGCATGTTTTAGCCATTGCTTTCACCTTTGTCGCGGTTAGTAGACCCGCTCACTTGTGATATCGCTTATCGCGCGGCTGGTCAGCGCCTGGTAATCAAGATTTACCTCCGCGCGGATCACTTCTTCCAGGCGGGGGCGGGTTTTGGGGCGCTTGGGGGTGAAGACAGTGCAGCAGTCTTCATAAGGCTGAACGCTGAGTTCGAACGTATCAATTTTTCGCGCCACCCGGATGATCTCTTCTTTGTCCATCCCGACCACCGGGCGGATGACCGGCAGGATCAGCCCCGCCTGTGTACAGGTGAGTGAGGCCATGGTCTGGCTGGCTACTTGCCCCACACTTTCGCCGGTGATCAGGCCGGAGCAGTCGTTACTTTGCGCGATTCGCTCGGATATCTGCATCATAAACCGGCGCATGATGATGGTCGCGAAAGCTTCGGGACATTCACGCGCGATGGCTTCGGAAATCTCGGTAAAGGGGACTGTATGCAGGGTGATCGGGCCGCAGTACCTTGCCATTTTAGCGCACAATCCTTTGACTTTGAGCAGTGCCCGCTCGCTGGTATAAGGCGGGGAGTAAAAGTGTGCCGCGCTGATTGTCAGCCCGCGCTTGGCCATCATCACCCCGGCCACCGGGCTGTCGATCCCGCCGGAAAGCAGCAGGAGCGCCCTGCCCGAACTGCCCACCGGAATCCCGCCCGCGCCGGGCAGCTGCCGCCCGTGGACATACGCCCCAAAGTCCCGCACCTCAACGGTGACCAGAACTTCCGGATTTTCGACGTCCACTTTTAGGTGGGGGTAACGTTCAAGCAGATACCCGCCCAGCTCAGCGCAGATTTGGGGCGAGTTCATCGCAAATTTTTTATCCGACCGCTTGGCCATTACTTTAAAAGTACGGGCGTTTTGCAGCTGGTCGGCCAGATATTGCGCCGCCGCCTGTGCAATGGCATTATAATCTTTTTCAACCACACAGGCACGGGAGAGCGCGGCGATCCCGAACACGCGGGAAAGCCGCTCAACCGCCTGGGTGACATCGGCTTCGCCCACCGGGGTGACAAATGTTGTGCTCTGCGCTTTTGAAAAACCAAATTCGCCCAGCCCGCGCAGGGCCTGTCTGCAATTTTTGATCATGATGTCCTCAAAACTTGAGCGGTTGAGGCCCTTTAACGCGATTTCCCCGCTTTTTAGCAGGATGACTTCCTTCATGTGTTAGCTGCTCCTAATCGTATCTAAGCCCAGCGCGAGCGCCTCAAAGAAAATGTCGATCTCGCCGGGGGTTGTGTCCTTACAAAAACTTATCCGCAATGCGCTTTGTATCCGTTCGCGGGGCAAGCCGATTGCGGCCAGCACATGGCTGTCTTTGCCTTTGGCGCAAGCCGACCCGCTGGATACATACACCCCGCGCTCAGCCAAAAAGTGCAGAAGCGTCTCACTCTTATAACCGGGCAGGCTGACGTTACAGATATTAGGTGCGCCATCCGGCGGTGAATTGATGCAAAGGCCGGCGATGTTTTCGGCTTTTTTTACAAAATGTTTACGAATCGATTGGTAGTGATCGAAGTTCAAACTTACTTTGGGGATGATTTTTTCGGCTGCTAAGCCGAACGCACAGGCCAGTGGGACACTCTCGGTTCCCGGATTCAGCCCGCGCTCCTGCCCGCCTCCGTGTATGAGCGGGTGAATCCGCACGCCTTTGCGGATGTAGAGCGCGCCGATCCCCTTGGGCGCGTGGAGTTTATGCCCGCTCAAACTGAGCATGTCAACACCCAGCTTGTTGACAGCGACCGGCAGCTTGCCAAACGCCTGAACCGCGTCGCAATGGATGAGGATTCGCGAAAATTTTGCTTTGGCCGCTTTTGTGATATCGCCGACCGGTGAGATCCCGCCGGTTTCGCTGTTGACCAGCCCGCAGGAGAGAAGCAGTGTGCGCGCATCCAAAGCGCCGGCAAACTTTTCGGGGTCGGCAGAGCCGTCCGGCAGCGGGTCGACCAGCTCAGCCTCACCGCCGATCGTTTGGATATGCGCGAGCGCACCGCGCACCGACGAGTGTTCGACTTTGCCGCTGACCAGGCGATTTGCTTTTCGCTTGTGAGCTGTAAACGCGCCGATCAGCGCAAGGTTGTTGGCCTGTGTCCCACCGGAAGTGAAGTAAACTTCCTCCGGTGACGCACCGATGGCATTTGCGATTTGTTCCCGCGCCTTATCGAGCAAAAGCTGTGCCTCCAGCCCTTTCCGGTGGAGAGAGGACGGGTTGCCAAATTCAAACTGCATCACCCGGGCGGCCAGCGCGGCCACTTCCGGGTCGGTGGCAGTGGTGGCGCAGTTGTCCAAATACACTTCGCGCAAAAAAGAAAACACTCCTTTAGAATAGCTCAAAGTAGCGCAGGATGTAAATCCCGACAAAATTGGTAAAGCCGCCCAACACGGTGGACATAGCCAAAACTTGGGTGGTAAAGCCGGCGTGCACGTCGTAACGCTGTGCCATAACAGCGGCCGAGTGAGCCAAAGGGGAGGCGTACAGCGCGAATAAAGCCGCCAAAGCCGGGCCGCGAAACCCGAAGTAAACCGCGACCGGCACCATGATCAGCGGGACAAAAATCAGACGGGCGCTAGTCAGGGTAGTGACCAGCCGGACATTTTCGCGCAGGTTCTTCCAATCAATTTGTGCGCCCAATATGATCAGGCAGAAAGGGGCGGCCAGATTTGAGAGGCTGCGCGAGGTTGTGTACAGCCAAACCGGCAGGACCAGCCCGGACACCGAGATCAGGGTGGCCACAATGCTGGTCACGATCAGCGGATTTTTGATCAGTCCGGACAAAACTTCTTTGATCATAACGGCGGTTGACCCGGCTTCTTTGATCGAACCGACACTGAGCAGGATGACCGCGGCGAAGTTAAAGATAATCAGCGCGACCGGAATGAGCATGGCGGCCACCCGCAATCCCGGTTCGCCAAACATGTTTTGGGCAATGGCAATTCCAAACATGATATAGTTTGAGCGGCAAAGGATATGTACATAAGTGGCGGCCCGGGCCCGGTCGCCCAATATCGGGAACAATATCAGGCTAAGCAGGCAGATCATCACAGCCAGAGTAACGGCCGCGTAGATAACCAGCCCAAGCGAGAACTCAGCTGTAAAGTCGATGTTGTAAACGTTGTAAAACAAAAGGCCGGGCAAAAAAACCAGAAAACAAAGGTTGTTCAGCTTTTTGGCGGTCGCAGCATCCAGCAGCTCGAACCGGCGGGAAACAATCCCCAAAACCATAAATAGAATGACCGGCAGGGTGGCGTTCAGGCTGAAAGCCAATATATCCAGCAAACTCACTCCCCTTAACGGTCAATACGTATATTTAATTTATCATACCGCAAAAAGGCTGTATAGTCAATATTTTCGGCATTGTGGCGGCCAATTTTTGCATTTCACGCAAACCACTTGCCATCAATTAAAAATTGTTGTATACTTAATGCTGTGCATTTGAGATTTGACGGTTTAGCTAAATTATCGATACATTATCTCATTTTTTGTTGCGATATAGCTATATGCACGGATATATCTTAATAAAGGAGGGTAGGTTTTGAAAAGATTTCGCATCTTTGATATCCTTATACTGGCAGTGGTCTGGATTTTGCTTAGGGAATACTTCTCTATTGCTACCGCATTTATTGGACTGGCGGTGGGGGCCGGATGCCTCTGGTTTTACAACAAATACCTGCCTTTACAAGAGATACGCAATATCAATTTTTTTAGGCTGACTTTGTTCTTGTTTTACGTAATCGGGCAAATATACTTCGCCGGGTTCTTTGTCATAAAAGTCATATTGACAGGCGGCAAAGTCGACGTTGTCGACGTCAAAACAAAGCTGACAAACGACACACTCAGAGTTATTCTCGCCGACTCGGTTACGTTGACGCCCGGCTCGATTTTGCTCAACATAAAAGATGACACACTTACCCTGCTCTGGCTGAGAGAAAAAAGTGATAACCGCGATATGAGCGTGGCTGACGGTGTGCTGAAAGGCCGGCTGGAGAACCAATTATTAAAAGTGCAGAAGTGAGACTTTAATATGTACATATTGTGGATTATGATCGGATTTATGACTGCTTACGCAATACGCGCAATCATGGGGCCGTCCATCTGGGACCGGCTGCTTGGAATGAACCTTGTCTCTACTAAAATTATCATTATTATCGCTGTTTACGCCTCTATTCAAGAGCGCGCTTACTTCTTGGATTTTGCTATGATTTACGCGCTTTCCGGCTTTATCGGAATCATCTTTATCGCATTCTTCCTTGAACGGCAAAGAGGGGGGAAAAAGTAATGGCAGAAATAATCAGCAGCATCTTCATTTGGGCTGGTATTATCTGTATGAGTTTTGGCGTTCTCGGAATTTTCAAGCTTGAAAGCTTTTACCTGAGAATCCTTGTGAGCTCGAAAGTTGATACGGTTGGCGCACTGACTTTGATCATTGGGCTTGCGATTCGGCATGGGCTCAGTTATTTTTCTGGAAAGCTTTTGCTTCTCATATTCATTATGCTGATTCTCAATCCGCTGGTTGCGCATACGATCGCGCGTGGAGCGTACACAAGTGGTCATAAAATTGACGAAAACCGAACTGAGGAGAAGATATGATACAAGTATTGCTCGTACTTTGGCTGGCGATGGCCATGATGATTGTTTTTGAACGAAAGATTGCAAAAATTATCATCTTTTTTGGCATTTTTTCGCTGATCACTTCTTTTTGTTTTCTACTTCTCGGTTCACCGGACGTCGCAATGGCTGAGGCTGCTGTCAGTGTCTTTACCACTATTTTCTTCGTGGTTTGCTTTGAGAAATATCACAACCTTGGAGTTGACAAAACCACCGAACCCCCTCCCAAACTGAAAGTTTTGACTTTCCTCAAAACATACACACTTCCACTTGTTTTTTCTGGGTTTTTGTTTATGTTGTTTTTGTATTTTATCCCTGAGTACACAGTCAATACTTATCTCAAAACACAATACATTGCTATGTTTGCGCGGGATGTTGGCGGCGAAAACGTTGTCACTGCAATTTACCTCGGTTATCGCGTCTACGATACTTTGTTTGAAGCGCTCATTCTGGTGGTCAGCGTAATTGCTGTTTCACATATGTCGTGGTATGAAGGTGTTTCGGTAAAAGACGACACTGACGTTGAGATCGACGGCACAGAAATGGCAATTTTCACTTTGCGAATTGTTTGCCCGCTTCTGCTTATTTTCGGTATATATTTGATCGCTAACGGCCAGCTTACGCCGGGCGGTGGTTTCCAAGGTGGTGTTGTGATTGCAACTTTCTTTATCTGCCGATACCTTATTTACGACATTTATGATATACGAATTGGCCGTATTATAAGGATAGAGGAATTGGTCTTTGCCGTTACTACACTTTTGGCTGTATTTATCGTATTTCTTGGCGCTTCAGCATACATGCCGGCCAATTATCTGACCATTTTTCAAGATGTATATTTGGTTTTGATGAACGCGTTGATTGGAATGAAAGTTGCATGTGCATTCTTCATTATATTCTACCGCTATATTGGGATTGAGAGGAAGTAAACGATGAACTTTGAGATTGTTGAATTGTTCTCCATCATCCTGTTTTTCATCAGCTTTTTTGGACTTATTACCAGCAAAAAAGCACTGAAGTCTATTGTGTTTACCCTCTTACTTCAAACTGCTGTTGTTATGTTTTTCTTAAGCATTGGGTTTGGCGAAAATATCTTACCGCCCATTGGTGAATATGTCGCAAATCCCGATTATGTTCATCGCGTTGCCGATCCATTGCCACAAGCGCTTATGCTGACTGCCATCATCATCGGTGTATCCGTTTCAGCTATCAATATCGTTATGTTAATGACCATTTTCCGCAAACATAAAACGACGGATTGGGATATTATCAAAAAAGAGAATATGGGGTAAATTGAGTATATGCTGGCATATTTCGTGATTATCCCTGTTCTGATCGCTGTTTTTCTTTACTTGTTTTCTTCTGCAAAATCCGGGCGGATTCTAGCAATTTTGATACAAGCCGCGCTGGTCGCATTTTCTTATTATTTATTTTCACTCAGCCGTGTGGAAGAGATCGTAACAGTTATAGGAATCTACGATGGTGATTTGGGAATTGTATTGATGTCTGACAATCTTTCTTCGTCATTTATATTGCTAACTTCGTTTATTTTTTTGATCACTTCTATTTATAGTTTTCACGAAAATAATAAGCGTCTTTTCTGGTTTTTGCTCTTTTTATGGGAAGGCTTGTTGATTGGAATTTTCCTGACGAGAGACTTTTTCAACATCTTTGTGTTGATGGAAGTTTTGGCGATTGTTGTAGTTATTTTGATTATGTTCAATCGCGAAAATCGAAACTTGTATGATGGCATAATCTATCTAATGGCAAACCTTGTTGCTATACAGTTTTATTTATTCGGAGTCGGCTACGTATACATGATTACCGGAACGCTCGATATGTATTTAGCCGCGCAATATATAGCTCAGTTTGATCGATCTGCTTTAATTTTACCTTATGCATTAATTATGACCGGAATTGCTTTCAAATGTGCGCTTTTGCCTTTGTTTAGCTGGCTGCCAAAAGCTCACGGAACCCCAAGTGCACCTTCCTCAGTTTCTGCAATTCTTTCCGGTTTACACATCAAAAGTTCGGTCTATTTGTTCTTGCGCATTCAACAAGTATTTCAGGATATATCTGCGAGAGAGTTTTTCCTCGTAATCGGAATCGCAACCGGTATTGTCGGATTTATAATGGCATTATCACAAAAAGACTTAAAACTTATCCTCGCTTACCATACAATCTCACAAGTTGGCCTAATCATGGCCGCTTTAAACATCGGTGATTTCTATTCTCATATAGGCGGATTATACCACATTTTTAACCATGCGCTATTCAAATCTTGCCTGTTCTTATCAGCAGGTGTGATCGCTGAAATTTATAAGACGCGCGAGGTATATAAGATTCGCGGTGTATTTAAAGAAGCCCCAATTATTGGCTTGGCTACTATTCTTGCAGTTTTTGGAATCACCGGCGCCCCGCTCTTTAATGGCAGTATTTCAAAATACTTTATTGCAACGAACACGAATTGGCTGCTCAACGCAATTCTCATTTTCATGAGCCTTGGTACAATCATTTCGTTTATCAAGTATTCATCAATTCTTTGGGGCAAATCTTCGGCTGGCGAAACCTCCATAACAATAGATAAATGCAGGCAGTTAACCACCCTGATCTTAGGCCTTTTCTGCTTTTTCGGAGGAATATTTGGCGCACAGTTTATTGAGTTTCTCTTTAATGTACAGGTCTCCATGAACTTTATTGGCTATCTCGAAAAAGTATTAGTGTTCGCGATAAGTTTGACAGTCGGTTACCTCATTTATACACACTTTATCAAAACCAGCAGTTTGCTTGGCCGCATTTGCAAGGCTCGCCTAAACTTCAGAGGTATGTGCGCTTCAATGGGTATCTTTTTTATGGCAATCTTGATGATTACCGGCTATTTTTACAGCTAATCTCTAACGCTGTGTTTCACTCAAATCGCAAGACTTGGAGTTGTCCTTATGTTATCTTTTTTTGTTGTTGCCCCCATTTTGATTGCAGTTTTCCTCTACTTGTTTTCTAATCAAACCTGTCGGCTTCTTGCAATTACAGCGCAAGCGGTTTTGGTCGGATTCGCCTGTTATTTGTTTTACATTAGCCGCGACCAAGCTGTTATTACTGTAATAGGCGACTATGACGGCTCACTTGGTATCACTCTCGTTTCTGACTATATTGCGTCTGTGTTTGTGCTGCTTACCGCGCTTATTTTTCTCATTGCTGCCATTTACAGTTTTCACGAGTACAATACAAAAATGTTCTGGTTTTTGTTATTTATTTGGGAAAGCTTGCTGATAGGGATTTTCCTTTCCCGTGACTTCTTTAACATCTTTGTTTTGCTTGAAGTCGCAACAGTAATTGTCTCAATTTTAATTATGTTTGACCGCAACAATCGCTCAATGTATGACGGGATAATTTACCTCATGATAAACATTGTCGCGATTCAGTTTTTCCTTTTCGGAATCGGATATGTTTATAAATTTACCGGGACGCTTGACATGCACCTTGCTGCATTGTCATTTGCTGAATTGGGCCCAACTGCTGCGCTTTTACCACATGCGCTGATTATGACCGCAGTCGGTTTCAAATGTGCATTGCTGCCTTTGTTCAGCTGGCTGCCAAAAGCCCACGGGACTCCAGGCGCACCTTCGCCTGTTTCAGCCATTCTCTCAGGCCTTCAAATCAAAATTGGCTTATATTTATTTCTGCGTTTCCAAACAGTTTTTGAGGATATTGCAGTTACTGAGTTTTTCTTATTTATCGGCGTAATTACTGGTATAGTCGGTGTCATTTTAGCCATTACTGAAAAAGACATAAAACTGATTCTTGCCTATAGTACAGTTGCTCAAATGGGCTTGATCATGGTTGGGCTGGGAATTGACGGCGCGTATGCATACATTGGCAGTTTATATCATATAGTCAACCACGCGGTCTTTAAATCCGCATTGTTTTTAAGCGCGGGTGTGATCATACACACTTATCACACGCGGAATATTTATGAAATTCAAGGGGTTTTGCGGCGGTCGCCAATCATCGGAATCGCTACAATCATGGCTGTTTTTGGAATCACCGGCACCCCGCTTTTCAATGGCAGTATCTCAAAGTACTTTATGATGTCCGGGGCAGGTCAATTCGTCAGCGCGGCTATGATTTTGATTAATTTGGGAACAATTATTGTATTCATTCGTTTTGCGCGAATTCTTTTCGGGCATTGCCAGGGCGACCTTTGTGCGATCAAACGCGACCGTTACCAAGAAGTTGCCGTACTAATTTTATGTTTATTTTGTTTTGTCGGCGGAATCTTCGGTGAAGAAATTGTACAGTTTCTGTTCGGTGCTTATGTCGCGGTCAGCCCAGCCGGGTACCTCGAAAAAACTGGCATCTTTTTTGCCAGCTGGGCGGCCGGGTATCTGATTGTAAAGTACGTTATTGAGCGCAGCAAACTGCTGGGAAAAGTGCGTATGATTAGTCTTAACTTCCGCGGGATGTGTGCTTCGCTGGGTGTGTTTTTCGCCGTCGTCTTGTTGGTTTCCAGCTACTTCACCAATTAGCAATTTTTGGGAAAGGATGTGTCAAATGCGGCAGTGCAAAGAATGTGGCGCAACCTTTGTGAGTGGCGAAGTTGTCTGCACATATTGCGGCACTTCGCTTGTTCCCGGCGGTGTGCGCAAAGAATCAAAAAAGCAAAGACAGAAAGATTATTCCGGCACGCCGCGGGGAAGCAAATCCCGTCAGAGTGAACAGAATTGGGATTTTTCTGCGTTTGGTAATTCTTTTCACAAAAACCAAATCGACCCACCGCCTATTCAAATGTTCGCCTCACGCCGCCTTGATTTTATGATCGCCGCGATTCTCGCTTTCTTATTGGGAACTTTCGGCGCCCACTGGTTTTACCTGGGCCGGCCAAAGCGGGCCATCTGGTACCTCCTCTTTTTTTGGACCGGAATCCCCACGCTCATTGGATTTGTCGAGGGGTTTATGCTTGCTCGACAGGGACTCATCAGCGATTTATAAACAGATTTTGTCAGTATTTATGTCGACAACTACCATTGTCGCTTTCGAATAGCCGGGTATGTTCGGGCAAAAATAAACGTGAGATTCAGCGATGCCAAAGCGGCTCCTGCTGCATTGTGATGGCCGATTCTCCGTTTTATTAAAGTCCGGCATACCGCTTGCCGCAAAAGCGGTGACCGCGAACCTTTCGCGGGATACGGAGCGATTATGAAAAGAACTATTGCCCTGACTTTAGCAGTACTGATGGCCTTTTTTGCCGCCGGTTGTTACAACCGAAATATACCTGACGGCTCGAGAGGCCGCAATTACAGCGGGATCTACCACGATGGGTTCTACGACGGCGTCCTGCGTGACCAGGCACCTGCCCGCGACGGTTATAGCCGCGGCACACGCAGCTTTGGCGCCGGCGCCTATGACGGAACTTTTGACGGCAACAGCGCCTTTGGCGGCATGAACAGAGGCAGCATGAACAGAGGCAGCGTGAACAGAGGCGGCATCAACAAAGGCGGCCGCACAGTGCCGACCACTCCCCACGCCGGCACACTCGAGTTCGTCAGATAACATCAGCGATTAGCTGATGCAGCTAAAATCGCGCCCCCACTTTGTGAGGGCGCGATACTTTTTGCGCACAGTTTTATAAATTACTGTTGTCAAGTACCCTACAAGCTGCTAACGGCACATCAAGACACCGGTCGTCATCGCCCGTCAGGGTGGAGGATGCGTCAGGGCGAAAAAAAGCCGCAAGATGGGGTGGTTTTTAAGTCTGTTGACTATAATATAAATTACGCCGGTTAAAAAATTGACCGCCACAAAAATATAATCCGGGTAAATCGCACGGGAGCGTGCAAAAATTGGACAATCTCTTGCGCTTACTTATGTTTAAATGGTATAATGTTAACTGAAAGGTATGAAAATTATAATGACACGCTTCGCTTCAAAGCTAAAGCGGCAACCGACTTTTGATGTGCAATATGCTGTAAGATTCACTTATGGCATAATGCTCATGGAAGATAAAGTGCAAATGAACATTAAGGCGAATACAAGGAGGGTAAAATATGTATGTGCGCAAGACCAAGATCGTGTGTACGATAGGGCCGGCGACAGAAAGCCCGGAGATGCTCAGAAATTTGATCACCAGCGGAATGAATGTGGCCCGGCTCAATTTTTCGCACGGGGCTTATCAGGATCACCAAGCCAAAACAGAGACAATCAAAAGCCTGCGGACGGAGCTGACTGCCCCTGTTGCCCTGCTTGCCGACACAAAAGGTCCCGAGATTCGCATCAAAACCTTTAAAGAGAGCCCGGTGCAAATGGTGGCGGGTGAGACGTTTACCCTGACCACAAACGATGTTGAAGGCACCGATAAGATGGTCTCGGTCACATATGCAGACCTGCCCGAAGTGCTTAAAGCAGGGGATAAGGTTTTGCTGGATGACGGGTTGATCGGACTTGTGGTAGAGAGCATTTCCGGCCCGGATATTGTCTGCCGGGTGCAAAACAACGGCCCGCTCTCAAATCGGAAAAGCGTCAACCTGCCCGGCATCAAGACCAATATGCCCTACATGGATGAGAAAGACCGGGCAGATATCAAATTCGCTTATGAAAACGACTTTGATTACATCGCTCTCTCTTTTGTGCGGGAGGCCAAGGATGTAGTACTGGTCAAAAACTTTCTTGAGTCACTTGGCCCCAGCCGCTGTGAGCTGATCGCCAAGATCGAAAACGCCGAGGGCGTGAACAATATTGACGCGATCATTGCTGAGTCGGATGGAATTATGGTCGCCCGCGGTGACTTGGGGGTTGAAATCCCGTTTGAAGAACTGCCCGCCATCCAGAAAATGTTGATTGACAAGTGCTATGAAGCGGGCAAAAAAGTCATCACTGCTACACAGATGCTTGAGTCAATGACCAAGAACCCCCGGCCCACGCGCGCTGAGGTCACCGACATCGCCAACGCAATTTACGACGGGACAAGCGCCACCATGCTTTCCGGCGAGACAGCGGCCGGCAAATATCCGATCGAGAGTCTCAAAACTATGATCAAGATTGCCGAGCAGACCGAAAAGTCGATCGATTACAAACGCCAGTTCTATGAGCGGGATGATACAAACATCAGCAAAAACATCACAAACGCAATCAGCTACGCGACTTGCTCAACCGCCCATGACCTGGGGGCGGCGGCCATCGTGGCCGTAACCCGAAACGGAAGTGCCGGCCGGATGATCTCCCGTTTTCGGCCGCAGACCCCGATCGTTGTATCCACCCCGTCTGAGAAGACATATTACCAGATGGCATTGACCTGGGGGGTCACCCCGCTGCTCAGCGAAGTGATGGATTCACCCGACGCCCTATTTAAAGCGGCCGCGGCGCAAACCGCCAAGGCCGGAATTGCCAAAGACGGGGATCTGATCGTCATCACCGGCAGCTCATCTTTCCACTCAAACATTACAAACACGGTGCAGGTGCATGTGCTGGGCAATGTTTTGGCCACCGGTAAAGGTGAGGGCGGCCCGCGGGTCTCGTCCAGGGCTTGCGTCATCAGCCGCCGCGGCCAGCCCGGAAGCTTTTCGAACGGCGATATCCTAGTCATCGACAAGACTACCACCGACATTCTGCGCCTGATCAAACGGGCCAAAGGTGTGGTCACCGAAGAAGCGGCTGAAGACTCAGGCGCGGTCGCGGCGGCCATTGCGCTGGATATCCCGGTCATCGACTCGGTCGAAAACGCCACCCGCCTGATTACAGACGGCAGCGGAATCACCCTCGACCCGGTCAGGGGCTACATCTTAAACAGCGGCGCAAGTGACCTAAGCAGCGAAGACTAGGGCGTGTTGACACAAAGCTGAACGCCCGTATTTTGGTAAATTTTGAGCCTTTCTTCGTTGTCGTTACAAAGTACTGACGATGAGCGCCCATACAGCGAAGAGTCTCAGTGGAATACATATAGTATTCCTTCCTCCTCCGCCTTGAAATGCTCGAAAATTCACTCAAAATCCGTGCATTCCCATTTGTGTCAACACACCCTAGAAACAAAAAGAGGGCGGAAATTTATCCGCCCTCTTTGTTATTTTGCATATTCGCCGATTGCTATCTTATAGATCATTTCTGTGGGTGTTTTTAATAGGTCAGCAAAAGAGCATACTGTGTTAAAGTCACCATGTTCGATATCTATATATCCCAAACACTTTGACTCCGGCACCCACACAAGCTCACAAGAAGCGCCGTCAATGTCCGCGGAAATCAGCAGCAGCTTCTGGCCTTGATATTCTGTCTCAACTGTATCTATAAGCGAGTAGAACACGATTTCATCAAGGTAAAAACCGTCACACTCCGAAAGTTTAATACAAAGATTGTCGCCTTGCAAAAAAGCAAGTAAATCATCCGGAAGCCGGTAACATTGCAGTTTGGCCAACTTTACTTTTAAGCTGTGCAGTTCTGCGGGTTCAAGGCGCTTGAGATAATTTGCGATCTCAAGATTTTTGGGGATACCGTATGCTGCATAATGATATGCCCGAAACCCTCGCTTATCGGTAATGGCAACATCCGCCCCAAAGTCAACAAGTTTTTTTACCATTTTGAGATTTCCAAAAATTGCAGCCATGTGCAATGGTGTACCGCCAGAAGGGTTTACCATATCGGGTTCATTATAGTTAACATCCGCCCCTTGGCTTATCAGCGCTTCCACTACAGAAAGCTTGCCGTCTATAACCGCGCTTCGCAGCCTGCCCCCGAGATTAAACGTCATCATCGGCCTGCGTTCCTAAACTTCAACCGCCGGCAGCCAGTCTTTGTCGGCGGTAATCTGCTCTAACCGCTCGATCAGGCTGTTCCGGTCGGTCTTTTGGAGCAAGCTGTCATCTTTGTATCTGTACACAGTCGAAAACCCCATTCTGCCGAGCGCGGTGATCCCCTCGTCTGAGACCGCCTCTGAATAAACGGGGAGCGGCCCACCCACACGGATTTCCAGCCAGGCTTTAAATCCCTTGTAGAGCGCGTAGATCAAATCTTTGCGCCTGTGTTGGGGCAGAAGCAAAATACAGTGAATGTACACCGCATCACAGGCCGGGTCGGAAAGGCTTTGCGAATCTAATTGCTTGTAAATAGGCGTATCCTTGGATATCGCGCCATTCGCCAGTGCCTCGTTGATCGAAAAAGCCGAAAGAAAGCCGATCGGCGCCTCATCCTTGTACAGCAAGGTCAAGCAATCCGGTTTTGAGGTGTAGATCAGCGCGGCCTCGTGGCCCTCAATCCAGTCTCCGTGGGCAAACGCGGCGTGATCCATCATAATCAGTGTGTCAATCAGCCCGGCGCTGATCGACTTTGGCAATGCAGTTCGATACATTGCGACCTCCTCACTTATTCAGTGGGTTTTTCTCGGATGCGTAATCTTTGGTTTGAGTAGATTCACCTTTCTTAGTCAGGATAAACGCGATGATCCGCTTGACGATTGAGTAGATGATCGCAAAGAGCGGCACACCGATAAACATCCCGAGTACACCCCACATCCCGCCAAAAAACAGGATAGAAAAGAGCACCCAAACAGGCGGCATACCGATGCTGTCGCCCACGATCTTGGGCATCATGTAGTTCCCGTCAAACTGTTGAAGCACCAGGATAAAGATGGCAAACCAGATGGCCTGGGTCGGGCTTTGCACATAGATGATCAAAAAGCTGGGGATGGCGCCGATAAACGGGCCAAAGAAGGGGATGACGTTTGTAATTCCTACAATGGCGCTGATCAGCACCGCGTATGGGAGACGCAGAATGGTCATCCCGATAAAACAGAGTACGCCGACAATAAAAGACTCAATGGTACGGCCAATCACAAAGCCGCTGAGAATGCGGGTGGAGTCTTTGGCGATGTCTTTGAGCAGAGTGTACTGCCGGACAGGGAAGACCGCGCGGCTGAGTTTGTTGAGCTGGGCAAGCAGGCGCTCGCGGCTGGCCAGAAGATAGATGGATGCGATCAGCCCAAGAAAGATGTTGAGCACGGCTGAAGTAATGTACTGTGTGGCGGCCAGCGCCCGCCCGATCAGCAGGGTGGCTTGGTCGCCGGTTTGGTCAAGCATACTGTCGATCGAATCCAAAATTCTGGCCAGCACGGTGCCAAGCATGACCTCGACGGACGACTCCTGCTCGAGGGAGCGAATATAGCCCATCAGCCGGGCATACAGTCCTTCAAGGGCTGTGATATAAACCGAAATGTTGTCAGCCAGGCTGAGAATGCTGGCAATGATTTGCGGGATGGCAAGTGCAATGAACAATGTGACCAGGGTGAGCGCTATAATATATGTAAGCAAGATTGAGAAAGCGCGGCTTGGCCCTCGCTTCAACTTGCCGGCGAACACCCGGGGGAAAACCCGGTCGTCAAAAACGCGCATAAGCGGGTTAAGCAAAAACGCGAAAGCGAGCCCAAAGACAAAAGGCCGCGAAAACCGAACCGCAGCACCAATCCAGCCGAGCAGCACCCCGATATTCAGAACCATTTGCGCAAAGACAATGGTCAAGAACAAAATTGCCAATGCGTAGATCGCGATGGTTGTATAGCGCTTGTTAAAATCAAACTTCATAGAAGTTTCCCCAGTCGGAGGTCAAAAGTCTTATGTGCCGTAAAAGCCTGCGTTTACAGAAGCTTTTGCAGCGCGTCAGCAACAGCCTGTTTGGGCCGGACACCGACCATCTGCCCGACCGGCTGGCCGCCTTTAAACGCGATGATGGTCGGTATACTGGCGATTTCGTACCGCTGTGCGTATTCGCCAAAGTCGTCGATGTTGATCTTGGCGAACGCGATCTGGCCGTCAAAGTCTTTGCTTAAATCTTCAAGCACGGGCTGAAACACCTTGCAGGGCATACACCACTCGGCCCAAAAGTCGACCACGGTTGGCGTTTCGGAACCAATAAAGCTTTCAAAAGTATCGCGGGTTAATTCTTGCATAGTTTTCATCGTTCCTTTCGATTAATCGTCTATTTCCTGAGCTCATCCAAATAAGCGGCGGCGGTCAGCGCGGCGGTCTGGCCTTGGCCGGCCGCGCGCATTAGCTGATGCGGCTTGCCGGTCAAGTCGCCGGCGGCAAACAGCCCGGGGATGGATGTCTGCATCTTTTCATCCGCTTGCACGAAACCGTCTTTGGCCTCTAGTCCGGGCACCAGGCTGCCTGGCGGCAAGCTTTCCCGCAGCACAAACACGCTGTCCAGCTCGATGTTCTCCTCACTTGTTTGCAGGGATCGGATTTTCATGTCACCCAAAATCTCTTTGACCGAGCCGGTCAGCGGGATGATCGAATCTTTAAGAGCGGCTTTGTGCGGCTTGACCGGGAGGTAATAGACCTTAGCGGCGATCTCGGCCAAAAAATTGGCTTCGCCTACAGCTTCATCTCCCCAGCCGAGTACAGCGACCGTTTTGCCTTTGCTGATTGGCGCGTCACAGGTCGCGCAATAGCTGACCCCCGCGCCCAGCAGCCGCTCTTCCCCCGGAAAAAGGCTGGTGGGGGATGCGCCGGTAGCCAGAATTACAGCAGCCGACTGGTAGAGATTTTTGGATGTCGACACCGAAAAGTGGTCGCCCATCGGGTAGACGGTGGTTACCTGTTCATTTGTGATCTCGATCTCCGCTTTTTCGATATGCTGTTTAAACCGCTTGATCAGTTCAGGGCCGGTGATGGTCGCAAAGCCTAAGTAATTGTCGATGCGCACAGAGCGCTCGACTGCGGTGCTCAGCCGCTGGGAGCCGAAAAGCAAAAAACGCTTTCTGCGAATCTTCAGGTTGATGGCGGCAGCCAGCCCGGCCGGCCCGCTGCCCACAATTATAGTGTCGTATTGTTCCATGTTTGCTCCATTCTCACGCGAAGTTTCCGCCTGCCACCTTCGATCTGCCGCAGGCGGCAGGCGGCACAAGTGTCTAGGGTGTGTTGACACAAATGGGAATGCACGGATTTTGAGTGAATTTTCGAGTATTTCAAGGCGGAGGAGGAAGGAATACTGTGTGTATTCCGACGAACGACAACGAAGAAAGGCTCAAAATTCACCAAAATACGGGCTTCAGCTTTGTGTCAACACGCCCTAGCTCAAATAGGTTTTCATCGCGTTAAAGCTGTCGTTTTCCAGACGAACCAGCCGGCCGGCCAGTTCGCGGGTGGGCTGTGAAGTATCGTGGTTTCGCTTGATCGCCTCGATATCTTTGATCAAGTTCTTGACATTGTCTTCCATCCGGATTTCGGCCATGTGTGCCGGGGTTTTATCCATCAGGGTTTCAAGCTGAATGCCCAGCCATTGGGCGTGCCTTTCGGTCATGCCGGGCGGGGTGGGGGTTTGACCGTGGTCGGCGAGCTGCTGCGCGGCCTCTTGCTTGATGGTCATATACTCGCGCATATAGTCGGTCAGCTTGGCTGAAAGGCCGCCGTCTCTGGCTTTTTCGAGCATCAGCCCGGCCCCGCGCTCCCCGATGGATGCGCCCTTAAAAACTTCTTGAAGCAGGTCGGTATCTTGATGGTTGTGCTCTATCATGGCGATTGTCTCCTTTACGCGTTTTAAATAGTATTTACGCAAAAGGGATAAGATATGCCGTTAACCGCCAAGCTCCTCAAGCAAAAAGGTGGGGTCGAGGTCGGAGGGCGTGTAAAAGTTGACGCCGTTCAGGTTGACCTGGGTGATGCTGGCGCTGTCCGGTGCGCAGGCCCGCTTAAACTGTGACTGTATAAACCGCCGGATAAAGACAATCAGCGTTTCGCGGATATAGCCGGGTTCAATCTCGGGAAAAGCGGCCACCGCGTAAGCCAATATCTTAGACGGCCGCATGTTGAAGCGGATAAAGTGATAAAGAAAGAAATCGTGCAGCTCGTATGGACCTAACAGCTCCTCTGTCCGCTGGGCGATTTCGCCGTCCTTGAGCGGCAAAAGCTCGGGCGAGACCGGCGTGTTCAAAATATCGGTGACCACCTCTTTGACTTCGCCGGCCATACCGGCCTGGGTGAGGTGCCAGATGAGCTGGCGGAGTGTGGTTTTGCTCACACAGACATTTACGTTGTAGCCGGATAGATGATCTCCGCCGAACGTACAAAAACCGAGCGCTTCTTCGCTTAAATCGCCGGTACCGACCACAATTCCGGTGACTGTGTTGGCGATATCAAACAAGATCTGTGTCCGCTCTCTGGCCTGTGCGTTTTCGTAAACGATGTCGGCCTGGCCGTTGTGGCCGATGTCCGCGAAGTGCTGGGTGACCGACGCCGCAATTGATATCTCACGCAAACTGACCCCCAGACGCTCGATCAATGTGTGCGCGTTGCCACGGGTCTGCTCGCTTGTCCCAAAACCGGGCATGACCACGCCGATGATATTTTCGCGCGGCAACCCCAAGTTGTCCACTGCTTTGACCGCGGCCAAAAGCGCGGCGGTTGAGTCCAGCCCGCCGGACACGCCGAGAACCAGGTGGCTGACCCCGATGTTTTCCATCCGGGCGGCCAGCGAGCGAACTTGCAGCTCAAACAGATCGGTCAGATAGGATTCCTGCCCATAAGCCGGGATAAACGGGTTGCGCACAAGCGGCCGGAAAAGCCCGGAACCCAGCCCTTTGTCCGGGATGGAGTGGAAAGGGGTAGGGCAGCCCCGCGAGCGCTTGGACGAGCGGACAACATCCAGGTCAATGTCCACCGTACAGCTGGCGCTCTCGCTGCCGGTCTGCATGTAGGCAAGTTCTGTCCCGCACTCGAAAATGCTGGCAAACCCGCGGTAAACGTAAGGGGAAGAGGTGTCGCCCACCCCGCCGTTGACCACCGCGATGGCCACACCCAGCGAGCGGCTCAGACAGGCCAGCAGATTGGTCACTTCGTCCTCCTGCCCGGCGACCGCGGGGGAGTAAGCGGGTACGAGAATTAAGTCACAGCCGGTTTTGGCGGCCTCGACAATCCGCAGTCCCAAATTTTGCAGGGAACAGCTGACAATACAAAAGTTCATCCCGCCGCAGGCAAAGACGGTCTCAATCGGCAAGAGGTAGCGGGAATAACCGCCGGACGCGAGGGGGGGCGGGTTATCCAGGGTTGGGATCACGCCGATCAGCTCGCCCTGGTGAAGTACCGCCATAGCCGAGACCGGTTTACCGCCGTCGTCCATCACAAAGCCGACGATGACATAGCCCTTCTTGCCCTGGGATGCCGACTGTATTTCACTGAGCGCGTCGGCGCAGGCTTCAAGCAGAGCCGGCGAGCGAAAGAGATTGCCGCAACTGGGGCCGGACAAGCTCAGCCGCGGAAAGACAGTGATGTCCGCGTCCCCGATGGCTTGGTCGGACAACAGCGCGGTACACGCCCCCAAACATTCGGGCGGGTTGGCGGCGTTAACTTTGTTGATGGCGGCGGTTAAGCGAAAAATATTCTGCATGGTGCTCATACCTCCAGACAGTGATCGGGAAAAATATTGGTGTAACCGCTAAAAATCTTACCAACGGCGGGTTAAAGGTTGACTTGCAGGGTTATTGCGTTTATTATAGCATAGGCGTCGCAAACGATGTTTGGCGCGCATTGTCGTATCACACGAAAAAACGTATGCACGTTACATTATACCACACGAAACCGCGAATGTCAGCCGATTAAAGATTTTATAGGGAGTTGATCGAGTGGGTGGGTTAAGCGCATTGCCCAATATGGGTAAAGAGTTCGAGCAGAAACTGGAAGCCATCGGGATTACAACCGCCGAACAGCTCAAAGAAACCGGCAGCAAAGAGGCGTTCTTCCAGCTAAAGTCAAAGTGTTCGAACATTTGTCTGGTGCACCTCTACGCGCTGGAGGGCGCTGTGACCGGCCGCGAGTACAACCGTTTGCCAGAAGATGTCAAACAAGATCTGAAAGCTTACAGCGACAGCCTTAAGGGATCACCGCTGGACTAGGGTTACGGGTACATAAACTTTGGGGGTAATTTACATTTATGACCGCTAAACGCAAAAGCGTACAGTACACAAACGAATCAATCTCATCGCTCAAAGGCGCCGACCGCGTGCGCAAGCGCCCCGGGGTGATCTTTGGATCGGACGGGCTTGAGGGCTGTGAGCACTCGGTTTTTGAGATATTATCAAACTCGGTGGACGAGGCCAGGCTCGGCTTTGGCAGTAAGATTATTGTCACTAAGTTTTTGGATTACTCGATCCAGGTGCAGGATTTTGGCCGCGGGATTCCGGTTGACTGGAATCAAAACGAAGAGAAATACAACTGGGAACTGATCTTTTGTGAGTTGTACGCGGGCGGAAAGTTCGAGGCGGAGGACTACGGCTACTCACTTGGCCTGAACGGCCTGGGGTTGTGCGCGACCCAATACGCCTCGCAGTACATGCAGGTCGAGATTCTGCGCGAAGGGCAAAAATATAACCTCTCGTTTAAGCATGGCGAGATATCCGGCGAGATGTCTAAAGAGCCGGTGAGCGGCAGCAAAACCGGTACAACCATCAAATGGAAACCGGATATCCAGGTTTTTACTGACATCGCGATCTCCGACGATTACTACGCCGACGTGCTCAGGCGGCAGGCTGTGGTCAACAAAGGGGTCAGTTTTCTCCTGCGGGTTGAGCGGGAGGGCGGCGGGTTTGACGAGCAGACTTTCTTTTACGCAGACGGAATCATCGACTACCTCAAAGAACGGGTGGGCGAGGAAACCCTGACCCCCATCCAGTTTTGGCAGACTGAGAAAGTCGGCCGCGACCGGGAGGACAAGCCGGACTACAAAGTCAAGCTGAGTGTGGCTTTCTGCTTTAGCAACACACACAAGCTGCTTGAGTACAGTCACAACTCGAGTTTTCTCGAGCACGGCGGTTCACCTGACCGCGCGGTTAAAGTCGCGTTTACCGGACAGATCGACGCACTACTCAAACAGATGGGAAAATATCTCAAAAACGAGAGCAAGATTACATTCCAGGACGTCGAAGACTGTCTTGCGCTCTTTTCGTCCTCTTTTTCTACCGTTACCTCTTACGCCAATCAGACTAAGAAAGCGATCTCAAACAAATTCATCTACGAGGCGATGGCGGATTTCCTGCGCCAGTCGCTGGAAGTCTACTTCCTTGAGAACCCGGACGCCGCGGCCAAGATCGCCGAGCAGGTGCTGATCAACAAGCGCAGCCGTGAAAACGCCGAAAAGTCCCGGCTCAACCTTAAAAAGAAGCTGACCGGCGGGCTGGATGTGGTCAGCCGTGTTCAAAAATTCGTGGACTGTCGAAGCAAGGACCTCGAAAAACGCGAAATCTACATCGTTGAGGGTGACTCTGCTTTGGGCGCATGTAAGCTAAGCCGGGACAGCGAGTTCCAGGCCATCATTCCGGTGCGGGGAAAAATCCTTAACTGCCTGAAAGCTGAGTATGGCAAAATCTTCAAAAACGAGATCATCACCGACATTATCAAGGTGTTGGGATGCGGGGTAGAGGCGCGTTCAAAAGCGAGCGGTGACCTTGCCAGCTTTGATTTTAATGCCCTTCGCTGGAACAAAGTGGTCATCTGCACCGACGCCGACGTGGATGGCTTTCAGATCCGCACGCTGATTCTGACCATGCTTTATCGCCTTGTGCCCACGCTCATTGAGCGCGGCTGTGTCTATATTGCCGAGAGTCCGCTTTATGAGATCACCGCTAAGGACAAGACTTACTTTGCTTACTCAGAGGCCGAAAAGGCCCGATATCTGCAAAAGCTGGGGGACAAGAAATACACCATCCAGCGGTCTAAGGGGCTGGGTGAGAATGAGCCGGACATGATGTGGCTGACCACCATGAATCCCGAGACCCGTCGTCTGATCAAGGTGACGCCTACCGATGCGGCCGCTACGGCCGAGATGTTTGAGATTTTGCTGGGCGATAATTTGGCTGGGCGGAAAGAGTTTATCGCTACTGTTGGACCGGATTATTTGGAGGTTGCTGATGTCAGCTAGGGTAGGTGGTGGTTTTGCCTTGCGTTTGGGACTTTCGGGCATTTAATCGGAATCTCCGAAGTCTTTGCCTTTCGGACATTAAGGGATTTAATCGGAATCTCCGATGGAATTAAAATGGGGCGCTTCGCCCCCAAACCCCCGAGTTACTTTTTTCCACGACCAAAAAAGTAACCAAAAAGGCCGCTTAAGGGGGGCAGGGGGCACGCCCCCAGCTGGCCCCCCTTAAGAATCCCCCG
>Ga0131853_10001102_pt1 | contig 49117 bp, 28 predicted proteins | sample TergutLab28metaG_FD_92764 | JGI IMG/M metagenome (GOLD analysis project Ga0131853, IMG submission 92764) | Labiotermes labralis P1 segment gut microbial communities from Petit-Saut dam, French Guiana - Lab288 P1 (version 2) (version 2) | ecosystem: Host-associated > Arthropoda: Insects >... | reverse complement strand
TGCTTGCATCAACAAAAAGGGCGCCTATGCAGGGCGCCCAGTAGCCGCAAGGCGCAAGCCCACGAAGACCCCATAGCACGGGCTTACGTGCCCGAAGGGCACTTTTGTTCATAAAAAAACTTTAGATGTGCCATCTAGGTTATTGAACAGGTCTATTATTGAATTTTTAATTTTTATTAATTACTCTTGTCTTGTACTGTTTAAAAAACTTACAACACCGCTTGGTAATACTTTTGTAACAGCATCAAATGCAATATTTTTTGCACCAACTACCTTTTTAACCGGCGGATTTTTAGAGTCTATCACTTGCCAAATCGCTTTTGCCACCTTCTCAGGCTCCATCCCGCCTTGCTCTATATTTGCTAAGCTTGCAACAGCCTTATGTTGTCTGTCGGCATATTCACCAATTTTTTCATCACCATATACATTGCGCTTAAAAGTAAAGTTGGTAGCTACTCCGCCTGGGCGCACGCTTGTAACTCTAATCCCATAAGGCTTTAATTCTAAATCTGCACTTTCTGCTAGTTTATCTACTGCAGCTTTTGATGCAGAATAAATACTATCAAACATAAGCGGGATAGTGCCTGCAAGTGATGATACTAATATTATCCTGCCCCCCACTTCTTTCATATAAGGTATAACCGCTTTAAGTGACTCTATAATGCCAAAAAAATTGACATCAAACAAATAACGATAATCATGCGGCTCACAATGCTCTAATGGAGATGCCATTGAATAGCCTGCACAATAAATAAAGGTGTCAATTTTCCCTTCTTGTGCAGCATAATCTATCGCAGCAGTTAAACTGCCTTCTGTTGACGCATCTGCTAAAATATCTAAGTCAACAGTGCCCTCGGGTGCTTGATTTCTAGAAATATTGACTACATCTACATTGTTTTCTATAAATAATTTTGCGGTAGCTAAGCCGATGCCTGATGAAGCACCGACAATGACCGCTCTTTGATTTAATGCTCTCATACTAATAGTTTTAGCATGAGAGCATTGAAACATTTATATTATTTAGTTGGAAATTTTTAGTAAAATTTTAGCGATTAACTATGAAGGATATTTAAATTTATAGAAACATTATCAAAGTTTGCATAGCCCCTTGCTACACTTAAAAACAAGATGTGGTTGATATAATCCATAGTTTGCACCATCGGTGAATTTTTATCAATATTGACAACCAAGGTATTATTGACTAGACTTAATCTGTTTAAATTAAAACTAAGTGATCCGCTGCCTGAATCTATGTGGGCAATAACTAATCTATGCGTACTAAAAAAATTTGTATCAAACTCAGCATAAAAAGCATTTATTGCATTTATGATTTCTCTTTTATTATCAGGAAAATCATTTAACCAATCAAAGCTATTAATCACTTTTTGAATATAAACTTCTAATTCATCTCTAGAATCAATAACAACAGGTTGACTAGAAATTTGCCCTTCAGTGATAAGTGCAAATCCATTTCTATCAAAGATTGCTTGATAATCCCTCATATCTTGCCCCCTTGCCATAAACACGGCACAAGCGGATAAAATAAGTGCTAGGCTTAGACAAAGAGTAATTGTCCAAATCTTCTTAAATTTTTTCATTTTGTTTCACCTCTATCCACTATTATTCCCATTTATTGGAAATGATAACATGGAAAATGTTATATTGTCAAGAAATTTGTATTAGAAATTTAAAATATTAATGATGGCATCTCTTGGCGCTTTAAGGCTGCTGAGTACATTGCATTCGCATTTCCCCTCCCCTTTTAACCCACTTCTTTGTTATCCTATTTTTATGAAATATATTTCCTAGCGCAATAAAAAAGCATGACAAATAATTGGCATGCCTGTTTTTTTATAGTATAGGAAAAATCGTTTGTGAGAAAAGGATAAGCTAACTCAAAAAAGCCGAACCTCTAAGTGAGGGAAGTGGGCTTTAGCCGCCTTTTTTATGCGCTAAGAATTATCGTCTGAAAGAAAGCTGCTTGCATCAACAAAAAGGGCGCCTATATAGGGCGCCCGAAGTGCCGCAAGGCGCAAGCCCACGAAGACCTCATAGCACGGGCTTATGTGCCCGAATGGCACTTTTGTTCTCAATACTTATAAAAAACTACAATCTTCTCCACTCACTCACAATTCTACCCCATGTATTAGGTCCTATTATTCCGTCTGCATTAAGGCCAAATGTCCTTTGCACATCTCTCACAGCCCCTTGCGTAATAGGTCCAAATACACCATCGGCATTAAGTACAGGAATAGATGCATGCTGCCTTGATAAATCAGTTATCAACTGCTGCATAAGTCTTACATCCTCACCTCTGCTGCCAACAGTCAATAGCGTCCCATTAAAATTCATCGGCGCATTAAAATCTGCAGCCATTTCCATAAGTGCCCGCCAAGTAATAGGTCCTATAATACCATCCTGCACTAAACCCATCGCCGCTTGAAAAGCAATTACACTTGCCCTTGTTAATGGTCCAAAAACTCCGTCTACATTAAGCTGTCTAATCTGAGGAAACCGTCTTCTCACTGTATTAAGCGCCTCTTGAATTTGCCTAACACTATCACCTCTTGCTCCTTCTTGTATCAAATGTCCAGGATATGCTGGGATATTTGCCCCTGGCGGCTGCGGCGGCTGTCCGCCTGTGGGCGGCTGCGGTGCAGCAGTGCCGCCTGTCACTTGATTTCTCATATCATTTAATTTAGCCCATGTCATTGGTCCAACCAATCCGTCAGGCACAAGTGCAAATGTTTGCTGAAATCTTATTACTGCATTTTGAGTAAGCGAACCAAATACTCCGTCTTCAGTTAAAGCAGGAATAGCAGGATACACACGCCTTATTATATTAATACTCTCTTGAATCCACCTTACATTCTCTCCTCTAGCCCCTACTCTCTGCACAACACCTGGATATGGTCTTTGAGGACCAGGCGCAGGCGGAGCAATCCCTGGAGGCGGCACAGGGGGAAGACTAGGAACATGAGTCATTCCTCTATATGCTTGATATAATCTATTCCAAGTCACAGGTCCAACTACTCCGTCAGGATTAATGTTTACCATGCGCTGAAATGCTAATACAGCGTTTCTAGTATTGGCACCAAAACTAGAGTCTCTAATAATGGCAGGTATATTTGCATAGTATCTTGACAACATATCTAATATATATTGAAGATGTGCTACATTAACCCCCCTATCACCTTGTCTAATAATAACAGTAGGAGGGTTTGGGGATAATCCCACTCTCTCTGCCTCACCGCCTAACTCTGATAATCTTATTACTGCAACATAGATTCTTGTTATGCGATTCCATGTATTTAAACCAACTACACCGTCTGCAGTCATATTTTGCGACTGCTGAAACGCCCTTACTGATGCAGCAGTTGACGCTTGATATGACCCATTAGGAGGACTGATGGTCGGAATAGCAGGAAAATTTGTACGGATACGATTTAAAAAATTTTGTATGCGCAAAACATCCGGACCTTGAGAACCTATCCTAAGCGGCGTACCAGGATATGATGACACTACTGATTGAAAAAGATTAGTTTCTTCTAGACGCATATCATTATGATAATAAAATTGCAATATGCGCAGCGGAGTATATCCCCTATTAGCAAGCGTCACTGTCCCCCATTGAGATAATCCACGGCAAGTCGCTGTTGTTCCGTTGCAATATTCCGTAAAATATGGATTTGCAAAGCCCACTCTTCTAGCAAAAACATTATATACTTCATCTACTAAGCGGTCAATATTAGCAAAAATGTTGCGGCCATAAATAAAGCGTTGGTCATGCTGAGTAGTTGAAGTAATATCAAAATTATGACCTCTTGACGGATACCATTCTGAATAAATACGATTTAATAAAAAAGTAACTATGACATGAATGTTTGCCAGCATTGAACTTCTTGGCCAGGTATCAAAGATTTCAGAACTTGTTACATTTTTTATATAGTCTATAAAAGGCACACGCACAACAGGTGCATTTGATGTTGGCAATCCTAATTTAACACGCACAAATTCAGGCAAAAAGATAGGACCTAAAGCTTGCGCTGGATGCGCACCTGGTGAAGCTCCTAATCTAGGAGCAATGGAGATAGGCTGCGAGCGCTCTTCTACAAAAGCAGTCGGAACAATAGCAGTTGTTATAGTATCATCAACAACAATAGGCTCATTGCCTGCACTAGGGCGATTTTGCATACCTGCATTATTATAATTTATCGCTTGCCCATTATTATTGCTTGGACTAGAAAAATCATTTACTCTTAGTCCGTTTCCCATATTAGCAAGCTCACTACCTGCTGTCATATTATTAGACATACTTTGATTTTGAATTCTTAATTCTGGATTCTGCATTGAATCAACAAAACCAAAATTCTCTAAAGGAAAATATTCATCGTCATATCTTGCAACGCTTCCGACAGGATTAATTGGCGGCAAATAATGGTCTTTTTTGCGTGCTTCTATCCCATCCTCTATCCACTCTTGCGGCGAATAATATATAGGGCTGTCTGCAGGTGAATTATAAGGGACATTAGGTTGAGAAGCAGGTTCTATATGCTGTAATTGCGGAGGGGTGTCTTCAGCACAAAGAGGAGGCGGGATTTGTATGTATTCATAACCGCAGTTTTCTGTCCTGCCGTCACATAACGGGTGCAGATTAACAGGAAGCACTGACTCAGAGCCGCCAGTAATAGTCACACCCTCTATTAAAATAGGAGTAAATCCTTTTGCACCCACCAACACATTGTATTGAGTATATGCATTTTTTGCAGTCTCTATTGATTGTTGCAGTTTGCTGTCAGGAGCATCTAAAGCAAACTTACTGGTGTTTCCGTTGACATCTGTCGTTTGCTCATAAAGCAGTACATTGTTTAAAGAAAAAACTCTTACCTTTGCATTTTCAATAGGAAGAGCTCCTTCAGCCGCAATAACCTGCACAATTAAATAACCTTGTTCCATTATGTACCTCTTTTATATAATTAGTCATAACTATATTATGCTAAGTTATAAAAAAGGTTGCAATATTTTATTTTAGACTTTGCCTTTTATTAAAGGTTGTAAGATGCTATAATGGACTATTAAATGCAGAAGTTATTCCGCTTAGACTTAAATTTATGTCATCCTGCAAAAAATCTCTTCTTTAATAAAAATATGTTTTGTATTATGACAGCATTAGCAGGTCTAACATGCCTAAAATCTAATCCTTAAATTTCTTCCATGCCCTGCTAATTCAATTTTTGTCATGCCTGTAAGCATCTGACACTTTGTCATCCTGTAAGAATCTCAATTTCCCTCCCCTGCCCATCCAATCCATTTCATAGCTAATTACTTCAACCTATATTTCCCATAATTCTCTAAATCTAATATAGTAAAAGTTTCAGCTGTATTAAGTTCTTTATCAATATAAAATCCTGTGCCTACATTAGAGCCTATCATTAAATAACCTTTTAATAATGGTGGAATCTCTTTCAAAGCTTGCACTGTATCAAGTTCATCCTTAGGAATAACAGTATGATAAAAAGCTGCTCCTTTAGGTTTATCAAGCGGAGTAACCATGAATTCAGACGGCATAAGATAATTATGAAATAAATAGCTTGCAGCTTGGCTATAAATATGCGGGTCTGTTCCTGAAAAACTTAATGTGCCAATAATATATCTTAGATTATATTTTTTGCAATAGCTCTCAATCCCTTTCCATAAAAGATTGATAGTCAATCCATTTCTGTGATTTGGATGGGTGACTGCCCTTGTGGTTTCTAAAATCTTATGCTTATTATTTTTTAATAGTTTAGATAAATCATATTTTAATGATGCTTTACAAAAAGACTGATCTTTTTTAAAGCGCATCAAAATATATCCGCCTACAAGCTCTTGCTCATTTGTATTTGGATTATCATAAAAAACACAAAGCTGAGATGTTTCTTTATCATAACCTAGATTAAAATCTGTATTTGTATCTAGGTCTCCTTTTTTATTAGGATCAAATTCTAAGACAAGATATTTATACCTTAAGTCTTGATAGACTTTAAGTTCATTTTCGTTTTTTAATAACCTAACTGTATAATCACCCATGGTAATAGGCTCTATATATTCACCAAATTGTCCTATATTTTTATCCATAAAATAATCTCTATATAAAGTAGTATTAATAGGGATGGAATAATCTAAATTTACTGATAAATCAGCTTTTTCTTTTATACATTTATTTTGTTTTTCCATTTTATAATATTACCAAACAGACAACAATAAAATAATGTCAGCTTTTGTTTTATTGTTGATTTTATTGTCATTCAGATATCTGTATTTGTCCTTGCTTATTATAATATTTTAACATTTGTTCAACTGCCGTACTCCATTTGACTGCACTTTTAGTGTTTGAAGGAACAAACGAATAAAAAATATCATCATGATACAAATAAAATCTTTGATTAGGAGTAAAAGCCAGATTAGGCAAATTTCTTATAGGTATATTTAGATTAACTTCTTTGCCTTCTGACCAATTATATTTAAACCCTTCTTTATCTATTTTTGCATTACCTTTGCCTACAACTATCTCTTTAAATCCATTTTTATTAAACATTTTTAGCCGCACCTCATCTTCTAAGACTAGCTCTTCTGCCGCTGCTAAATCATATAAAACTGCCCTTTGTTTATTATGCCACTCGCCTAAATCTTTAGGGACAACACAATTTTCATCAAACGCCTCTAGTTGATAATATTTATTTATATTAGCACCATTGCCGCATTCTAAGCACCTAACCGCATTATCCTTTGCCTCTATCTTAAACTCTGATCCGCATCTAGGACATAGATATATCCCATAATCCACATTAAGCGCTAAATCTTTGCCTTTAAACTCTATCTTATTTTTTGCCACCCACTCAAAGTCATTGTAGGCTAACTCTGTTTCTATTTCACTTAATAACTCTTCATCTGTTTTTTGCACAGCATCATTCTCATTAAATAGTAGTTTCACATTAACATCTACTCTGCCTTTAAATGGTTTTTTATCAAAACGCCATCTTGCCCTTGTCAAAAATGCCCCATCTATCTTGACAGTAACAACAGGAATTTTTAACAATTTTATAAGTTTAGTCACGCTAGGTATAATACCCATAGATTGACCGTTTATGCTTTGTACACCTTCAGGAGCAATATAGATTGGTCTGCCGTCTTTGACTACTTTATACATCTTTTTCATTGCACCAATATCAGATTGATGAATTTTTTTAGGGACAGAACCTATACCTCTTAACAAAATATTAAATGCTCTTTTATGATAAAAATAACGATTGACTACATATGTAAGATTATGAGGAGGTCTTAATGAAATTGCAGCAAAAAAGTGATCAACAAATGATGGATGATTGGACATAACTAAAAAAGGCGGTTTTAGATTTTTATAATCAAAATGATGTGTGACATTTGCATTTGATCTTTTCCATATTTTTCTTTTAAAATATGGCATGTATACTGCCGCTAACAGTTTAGAAGGTTTTCTTGGTTTATACCCTGTAATTTTTTCTTCTAGAGTAAGTTTTTTCTTTTTGCTCATAATCGCTCTCCACATAAAATAGTTTGATACACAAACTATTTTATACTAACATTATATAGCTTGTCAAATGAATAAATGCACATATTTTAATAGACTTATATAAAAATTTATGATATTTTAATATTATGTTTAAGAAATTTGTATCATATTATCGTCCACACAAAAAATTATTTGTTTTTAATTTGACTTGTGCCTTTTTTATGGCAGTATTAGCATTGTTTTTTCCTGTATTAGCAGGTCAAATTTTTAACCCAGATAATAACAATGTTCAGTTTATTTTAGTTGTTGCAGGGATATTGCTATTAGCATATATCCTTAGGGCAATTTTGGGATATATTGTTAATTATTGGGGACATATTTTAGGTGTAAGAATTCAAGCAGATATGCGCAGCGACTTATTTAAACATTTAGAAAAACTGCCATTCAAATATTATGATGACAATAGAACTGGTTCAATAATGACAAGAATGACAAATGATTTATGGGAGATTGCAGAATTATCCCATCATTTGCCAGAAGACATTTTTTTGTCTACTATTACGCTTACAGGTGCAATAATAATTATTGCTATACTAGCCCATTGGCTGTTGGCTTTAATCATCCTGTCGCTTATCCCCTTCATGGTTTTATTCGCCGTATTAAGGCGCAAAAAAATGGAAAATGCTTTTAGGCAAACAAGAGAAAAAGTAAGTGAAATCAATGCAAATATAGAATCAAGCATAAGCGGCATAAGAGTATCAAAAGCATATACTGCAGCAAATAAAGAGATTGAAAAATTTGAAAAATCTAATAGTGAATTTAAAAAAGCACGATGCAATGCCTATAAGCACATGGCAATTTTCTTCTCTGGTACAGGGTTTTTTAATAATTTATTGTATCTAACAGCTATTTTAAGCGGCGCATTATTTTATATAAATGGAATAATAGAGCGAGACGGGCTTGCTACTATTTTGTTATTAATTGGTTTTATGATTCAACCAATATCATTGTTTGTGGGAATTTTTGAACAAATCCAAGATGGTATAACAGGCTTTGGGCGTTTTCAAGAAATCATGAGAGTTGAGCCTGAAGTTGATGGCGAAGATTTAATTGATGCGGATAATTTAATAGGAGATATTGAGTTTAAAAATGTAAGTTTTTCTTATGCATCAAGGGATAATGAAGGAAAAACAAAAATAATAAAGAATTTAAGCTTTAAGATTGAGAAAGGAAAAACAGCAGCATTTGTAGGACCTAGCGGGGGCGGAAAAACTACACTTTGTCATTTGATACCACGATTTTATGAGATTGATGAGGGTGAAATTAATATTGCAGGTCATGATATAAAAAGATTGAAGCGTGATTTTTTAAGAAAGAATGTAGGAATAGTAGCACAGGATGTATTTTTATTTAGCGGCACGATTAAAGATAACATCGGTTATGGAGATTTAAACGCAAATAATGAAGATATAATTGAAGCAGCAAAAAAAGCTAGTATTCATGATTTTATTATGTCATTGCCTAAAGGGTATGATTCTGAGGTTGGTGAAAGAGGCGTAAAATTATCCGGCGGACAAAAACAAAGGATTTCTATTGCCAGAGCATTTTTAAAAAATCCGCCTATCTTGATACTGGACGAGGCAACAAGTGCCCTAGACAATGTATCTGAAATGCAAATTCAAGCTTCTTTAGATGAGTTATCAAAAGGACGGACAACTATCGTAGTCGCCCACCGTCTATCTAGTATTAAACACAGTGACAACATATTTGTTTTATCTGGGGATGGTATAATTGAACAAGGCACGCATGAAGAATTGTTAGACATAAATGGATTCTATGCACATTTGTATTCTTATTATAATGAAAAATAATTAAATATTATTGTTGCAAATTTTATTTTTTTACATATATTAAAATGATATAAATTCATGACACAATTTAGTTGACACACTAATTTTAATATGATATAATAATAAAAAATCTGAGCAGACCATTGCAAAAAAAAATGCACTGGGGTCGGGTTGCTTTCATGCAACAGCAGGTGAAGTAAACTTGTTTTACACCTGTGGGACAGTATCGTTCCATAGGTGTTTTAATATGCTGATAAATGTGGAACTAAAATGAGGTAAATTACATGAAAAAAGACCTTGAATTTTCACACTCTCAAAGCAAAAAAACTATTATCCGAGTGATGATAATCGGAATAATTGCAAATATAGTGTTAGTCGGATTAAAATTTAGTTTTGGACTAATTTTTGATAACCTAGCAGTAATAAGCGACGCAGCACATTCTGCCACAGATTTAATTACATCATTTGCCATTGTCATAGTCGTACTATTTTCAAGTCCAAAACGAGATAAAAAACATAATTACGGACATGAAAAAATTGAACCATTAGCATTATTATTTTTTGCCCTGTTAATAACAGGGCTAGGTGTATTATTTGTATGGCAAGGAATCATAGGGATACTCTCGCCACAGCAAGCTGAGCTAAATTGGCATTTAATTAGCGTAATAACAGCATCAATATTAATAAAAGAAGCTTTATTTTGGTATGGATTATATCATGCCAAAAAAATAAAATCTGATATTTTAAGAGCAGATGCATGGCATAGCCGATTAGATAGTCTATCTTCACTTGCCGTACTTATAGGATTAATTTTTAGCCTATTTATAGAAACGAATATTGCAGAAAGCATATCAGTTTTATTAGTATCATTACTCATTTTCAAAGTTGCCTTTAGTATATTTAAACCCGCAATAAAGCAACTCACTGACACTGCTGCTAGTGAAGAAATTTATGCGAAAATACAAGAAATCGCACTAGGTACAGAAGGTGTAAATTCTATAGACACTTTGCACACAAGGATGTTTGGCAACAAAATTTATGTAGATATAGTCGTTGAAATAGACGGCAATTTAACCGCATTAAAAGCACATCAAATAATGAGATTCGTACATGATACACTAGAAGATGATAAAGATTTACAAATAAAACACTGCACGGTTGGCATGATAGTAAATGAAGAAAAAACAGAAGAACCAATAGAAAAATAGCTATTTTCTTATAAAGGATAGACCCATAACAAGATGACAAAATTTAGATTAAAGCAAATCACAATACTCCCTCAATACTCTCCTCCTGCTCTATTATCAACTGCTTGCCGCAATAAAATAACGTCCTTAAATATGATACTATTTTTATCAAATGCTTTGGATTAAAATTGTCCAATTTAGCAGCCAATATATCCGCTATATCTAATATATTCTCTATCCTCATACTAGTTAAATACAATTCATCTATTATGTCTCTTTTATCTTTGTTTTCCATATGGGTATTATAGCGTCTCAATATGAGACTTGTCAAGCGTTTTGTCTCATATTGAGACAAAATATTCTTAATGGATAAAATAATATTAAGAATAAAAGAGTTACGAGAAGAAAAAGAATTAACCCAAATGCAATTAGCAAAAGAACTTGGGTTTAGCAGAAATACAATTAGTCAATATGAAAGAGGTGAAAGAGAACCTGATTTTCAAACACTAAAAAAACTGTGCGACTTTTTTGAGGTCACATCGGATTATCTTTTGGGCTTTGAAGATCTTTGATAGGATATAAAATTATTCATTTATATGGCTACACTATATTGTAATTTCTACACTATTCGCTCTATATCTATTTTTGTCACGCTATAAGCATCTTTTCTTTATAATAAGGTAAACTTTTATAATCTACCCACTTTTTTTAATATAAATCACACCCTTTCAAACTGACTTTTATACAATTCCGCATATCGCCCGCCTAATTCCATAAGCTGCCTATGGCTGCCCTGTTCTACTATATCACCGCCGTTCATTACTAAAATAATGTCGGTATTTTTTATTGTTGACAATCTATGTGCAATGATAAATGATGTTCTGCCCTTAGAAATTTTATCCATAGCCTCTTGTATCAACACCTCTGTCCTTGTATCTACTGCACTTGTGGCCTCGTCCAATATCAGCATAGGTGCATTTTCAATGATAGCTCTAGCAATTGTGACAAGCTGTTTTTGCCCTGCAGAAATACTGGTATTTTCATCAAGAAGCATATCATATCCAAGCGGCTGTGATTTAATAAAATGATCAATACCTGCGTTTTGCGCCGCCGCCCTAACATCCTCATCCGTCACACCCTCTTTAGCATATATAATATTATCTTTAAAAGTGCCGTCAAAAATCCAAGTATCTTGCAATACCATTGCAAAAAGAGATGCAACTTGCGCCCTAGTCATATCTTTAATAGACACCCCATCAATCAAAATATCTCCCTCATTAATCTCATAAAAACGCATCAATAAATTGACTATAGTAGTCTTTCCTGCCCCAGTAGGTCCAACTATCGCAATTTTCTGCCCAGGTTCTACCTTAACTGAAAAATTATTAATAACTTTATTGCCTTCTTCATACCCAAAACTTACATTTTTAAATTCTACCTCTCCCTTAAAATCACTCAAACTTATGATATCCTTCCCTTCTTCACTAATTAATTCCTCTTCACCTAAAAACTCAAAAACTCTCTCAGAGGCCGCCGCCGCTGTCTGTATAGAAGTTGCCACTTGCGCTAATTCGGGCAAAGTATTAGTAAACAGCCTAACATAAAGCATAAACCCAACTATTATCCCAAACATATAATAATCACCGCTGTTAATAAACATAAGCGCCCCAAATAAACTAACAGCCACCAATGCTAAATTTGCCACAAAGTTCATAACAGGAAACATAAGTCCAGAGAAAAAGTTGCCCCTAAACGATGTTTTAAAAAGTTCTTCATTATGCTCTTCAAACTTATTTGCCGCCTCTTTTTGCGCCCCGTATGCAAGCACTACTTCATGACCAGAATAAATTTCTTCTATGTGACCATTCATTTGTCCTAATGATTTAAACATTCGTTTAAAATATTTTTGAGAGAATTTCACTAATATAATTATAGTCAAAAATGACACCGGGATAACAGCGATAGACACAAATGCCATCTGCCAATGAGATATAAACATCATGACTATCAACCCTATCATAAGCACAAATGAAGATATAACCGTGGTCACACTTTGATTAAAGCTTTGTCCGATAGTATCAACATCATTTGTAATGCGTGATAAAACATCCCCATATGACTGCTTATCAAAGTATTTAAGAGGCAAACGATTGATTTTAGTATTAATATCACCCCTTAATCTTTTAAGCGTCCTATGCGTAATTGTAGCCATTACAAACGATCTAAGGTATCTAAATATAACAACAGCGACTATTACGCCTGCTGCAATTAGGGCATTTGTGATGATTTGATCTATAGGAATTGGATTGCCGTTTGCTATTGCAGATTCTATGATATTACCTAAAATAAGGATAAAATAAGGGACAATTGCAGTACCGACAGCTGTAACAACAGATAAAAAAATGACAAGAATTAATCCAAAAGTATCTGGTTTAAGGTATCTTAATAAAGTGCCAAGCGCCTTTTTAAAATCTTTAGGTTTCTCACCTGAAGTACCACGCCCAAATGCCATACGACGAGAACCAACACCTTGAGGGCGAATCTCTTCATTTTTAGAATTATTATTATGCGACATCGTTACCCTCCTTATCTAATTGAGAGCTTGCTATTTGCTGATAAACTGTGCATGACTCTAAAAGCTTTTCATGCGTGCCCTCGCCTACTATTTTGCCTTTATCTAAAACTATAATTTTATCAGCATTAATGATTGTACCTATCCGTGATGCAACTATTAAGGATGTAGTATCAATAGTATGTTCTTTTAAATTTTGTCTTAATGTTTTGTCAGTTTTATTATCAAGCGCAGAAAAAGAATCATCAAAAATATAGATGGGCGGATTTTTTGCAATGGCTCTTGCTATTGATAAACGCTGTTTTTGCCCGCCAGAAACATTTTTACCGCCTTGGGAAATTTCACTATCATATCTATGTTCTCTTTTTTCAATGAATTCTGATGCGCATGCAACAGACGCTGCCTGCATTAAATGATTATCATCTAAGCTATTATCAAACTCACCAAAAGCAATATTTGATTTAATTGTACCGCTAAACAGCACTCCCTTTTGCGGAACATACCCTAGTTTTTTATAAAGTTCACTCTTTTTATATTTTCTAACATCCACACCATCAATCAATACCTGCCCTTCAGACACATCATAAAACCTTGGCACTAATTTAATCAATGTGCTTTTTCCGCTTCCTGTAGATCCAATAAAACCCACAGTCTGCCCCTTTTCAATCTTAAACGAAATATCATGTAATATAAATTCTTCTGCATCAGGATATTTAAAACTCACATTTTTAAACTCTACCTCACCTTTTGCTGCTGAATCCGCCCCGTCACCTTCTTGCATTTTAAGCGGCTTATCTAATACTTGAAATATTCTCTTAGCAGAAACCATGCCTCTAGGTACAAATATTAGTGCCATAATCATAAGTAAAAACGCCATCAACATTTGTGCTGCCAATCCCATAAAAAGCACTAAATCGCTTGAGTCAAGGCTATTAGTAACATCTGCATTAATTAGATATGCTCCAAACCAAAAGATACCTAGTGTTGCCCCATGCATAATTAGATTAATAATAGGATCAGCTAGTGCATTTATCCTGTCTACAAACAAATGTACTTTTGTTAATTTTTTGTTTTGTTTTTCAAATTTATCTTCTTGAAATTTTTGTGCATTATATGCACGCACTACTCTTAACCCTGTTAGGTTTTCTCTAGCAGCAGCATTTACTTTGTCAGTAAGTTTTTGCAAAACTGAAAATTTTGGAATAATAATTACTACCATTGTGCCCACCAACATAAGTAATATTGCAATGGCAATAGCTACGACAATTGATAGCTGCAAATTTGCAGTTAAAATTCGTACAGTTGCAAGCGCTGCCATTATGGGCATTTGAATTAAAAAGCGCAGCGACATTTGCACTGCCATGCCTACTTGTGCAACATCATTTGTTGTACGTGTAATTAATGATGCAGTGGAAAATTCTCCTAATTCTTGCGGGGCAAAACTTTGTACTTTGTTAAATATTTCAGAACGCAAAGTTTTAGAAACATGTGCGCCTATGCGTGAGGCAATTAGCGTCATAGCTATAAGACATATGATGGATATTAATGAATATAGCATCATAAAGCCTGCATTTTCCCATACATCTTGCCTTGTATTGTATCTGTATACAATTGCACCCATATAATAAGGAATTTCTAGTGCAGCAAAAACTTGCGCTGCTACAAACAAACACAGCACCCCTGTCATTAACCAGTCTATTTTAGTAAATAATTGAAAAGTTTTTATCATAGTAGTTTCTTAATAAAAATTATAACTCCAAATAATCATCATAGCTGATATCTTTATCAAAAACTTTTGTTTTATCAAGTTCAATAATTCTATTGGCTACGGTCTGAATTATTTCATGGTCTTGAGTAATAAATAACATATTACCCTTAAAATTTGTCATGCCCTTATTAAGTGCAGTTATACTCTCTAAATCCAAGTGATTGGTTGGCTCATCTAATATTAAAAAGTTCCCCCCTTGAAGCATCATCCTTGATAGCATACAGCGCACTTTCTCTCCTCCAGATAAAACCTTTGCTTGTTTTAAAGCCTCTTGTCCAGAAAATAACATGCGCCCTAACCAGCCTCTTAAATACTCTTCATAATGATCTTTTGAAAACTGGTCAATCCATTGCACGAGATTTAGGTCCACACCATCAAAAAAATCATCATAATCATGCGGTAAATATGTTGGCGTAATTGTTTTTCCCCAATTGAAAAAACCGCTATCAGCTTTTTCAATACCCATAAGCACATCAAAAAGCATTGATATTACTTGAGAGTTTGAACACAAAAATGCAATCTTGTCATTCTTTTTGACCTTAAAACTGATATTCTCAAAATATCCTTTTTTAGTCAAACCCTCTACTTCTAGTATTTCATTCCCGATGTCCTTTTCATACTTAAATTCAATAAAAGGATATCGTCTTGATGACGGCTTTATGTCTTCAAGAGACAATTTTTCTAATTCTTTTTTGCGTGAAGTTGCCTGCTTTGACTTTGATGCATTTGCACTAAACCGTGCTATGAATTCTTTTAATTCTTTAGCCCTTGCCTCTGCCTTTTTATTTTGTTCTTTTGCTTGCCTTAATAATAGCTGGCTAGATTCATACCAAAAATCATAATTGCCTACAAAAATGCGAATTTGCTTAAAATCCACATCGCAAATATGCGTGCATACTTTGTTGAGAAAATGCCTATTATGCGATACAATAATGACCACAGAGTCTTCTAATGTCATCAAATAATCTGTTAACCATTTAACAGATTTTGCATCTAGGTTGTTTGTAGGCTCATCTAATATAAGTATATCAGGTTTTCCAAACAATGCCTGTGCTAGCAGCACCTTGACTTTTATTTTAGCATCCAATTCACCCATAGGCATATGAAAAAGATTAGAATCGACTTTAAGTTGATTTAACAGTGTCTCTGCGTCTGACTCTGCTTCATAGCCGTTTAACTCTGCAAATTCGGCTTCTAATTCACCTGCTAAAATACCATCTTCTTCAGAAAAATCTTCTTTAGCATACAATGCATCTCTTTTTGCTTGAATTTCACACAGCTTAGAATGTCCCATTACTACTGTTTGAAGTGCAGTATACTCATCAAAAGCATTTTGATTTTGAGATAAAACACTCATCCTAGCATTTTTATCAATAGAAACATCGCCCTTGTTAGCATCTAAGTCGCCTGATAACACTTTTAAAAAAGTGGACTTACCTGCACCATTTGCACCGATAATCCCATAACAGTTGCCTTTATTAAACTTTAAAGACACATTATCAAACAATATCCTAGACCCAAATTGAACTGAAATTGAGTTGACTGAAATCATTAAATTAACTCCATAATTATAAATTTACAATGCCTAATTAAAGTCAATTTCAATTTATCCACATGTATATTAAGAAAATTAAAATTAAGCACCGTCCTAATGTGCATTGTGAATTGAAAGAGCGTGCCTTTGGTTAAAACACGCTCTTTCTTTTGTTTAGTAATAAAAAAAGGGGCTTTGCCCCGACCCCGCCTTGCTGTGGCGGGGTTTTTTTGGCGTGCAATGTTTCTCAATAAAACGATAATTACTAATGCATAAAAAAGGTTTGCTTTGCAAACTTCCCTCGCTTGCTAGTAGCTCGGCTTTTTTGAGTTCGAGATATTCTCAAACGCAGACAACTGAAAGACGAAGTATTTTTCCTATACCATAAAAAAAATCATTACTCTGCCTTAAATGGTAATAATGCCATAATCCTAGCTTTTTTAATAGCTATATTAAGCACTCTTTGGTGCGGAGCACAAACGCCAGAAGTACGCCTAGGCAACATTTTACCTTTTTCAGTAATAAAGCGTTTTAATTTTTGAATTTCTTTATAGTCTATATCTTTAACTTTGTCTACACAAAATTGACAGACTTTCTTTTTAGGAGCCTTGCGATGTTTTTTGATTTTATCATCGCCTTCAAAACTCTTGTTTGGTTTTTTATTTTCCATGTTTGTTTCCTTTTAAAATGGTAATTCATCATCTCCGCTGATAGCTTTTAATTCACCCTTATCATTTGATTTATCACTAAATCTTGACGCACCAGCATAATCAGAAGCATCTTTGTTGCCAGGAGTCAAAAACTCAACATCATCTGCAACAATATCAGTAAAATATCTTTTGTTTCCGTCTTTGTCAACAAAATTTCTATTTTCAATTGCGCCCACTACGCAAACTTTTCTGCCTTTTTCCAGGTATTTACCACAATTTTCTGCTAGATTTCTCCAAGCAACAATGTTGAAAAAGTCAGCATCACGCTCACCAGTTTTAGAGTTAATAAAACGACGATTAACAGCAATAGAAAATTTGCATACAGTAATGCCTTGAGGAGTAGTTTCAGTTTCTGGGTCTCTTACTAAGTTTCCAATTAAAATAACCTTGTTCATAAATTGTTTTTCCTTTTTTTACTTTATAATTAATTTAAATTTTATTCATTTTCTTGTTTTGTTTCTTCTTTAATTTCTTCTGTCTTAACTTCTTCTGTACTTATAGCTTTAGCTTCTTCTTTTTCTTTTTTGACGGCTTTAGGCTTTTCTTTTTTAGGTGCCAAAATAGGTGCTTCAATTGCTTTTGTCACCATAAATCTAATTACTTCATCTTTTGCGATTCTAAACTGACGCTCTAGTTCAGCATTAAAATCAGCATTAGCTTGATAATTCATAAGCACATAAAAGCCTTCGTTTTTATAATTGATAGGATAAGCAAGTTTCTTTAAACCCCACTTGTTGACACTATCAACCACTCCGCCATTTGAAACGACTAATTTAGAATACTTTTCAATAAAAGTTTCCTTTTTTTCATTTTCAAGCGCAGCCGCTAAAACGTACAAAACTTCATATTTTTGCATGATTTATTTTTACCTCCTTTTGGACTATCGACCCCTATTCAAAATATATAGGAGTAAGGACAAACACATTTTATCACAATAAAAAAACAAACGCAAGCGTTTTTATTGCTTTGTTAAAATTTTACTATATAATTTAATGTAATTTATAGCAGTGATTTAAAAAGTAATTATTGTTTTTTAAAGAAGAGATGCTTACAGCATGACAAAATTAAGATTTTTAGAATAGTCTAAAACTACAATTTAAGAAACCAATTAATTTATGTCACGCTGTTGAAATCTACCAACAAAAGCATATATTTTTCCTACGGCATTCTGACCAAAGTTTTTAAGTAAGTTGAGCCTTGCAAAATTTCTTTTTTCAACTCTTTATCCACATCATTAAAATCAATTCTTTCACCTATCAAAGCATCTATTATAATTGTTTTGCTTGCAAGCATGTTTATCGCACTCAATATATTTTTATTGCTCTCTAAAATTCCAAATATACTCAATCCCCTAGCATGAACTTGCCCAATAGGTACATTGAGTTCTTTTAAAGTATCACTAAGTCCGCAAATAGCTATACTTCCGCCATTTTTTACATACTCTAGACTAGAATTAAAAGGATAGTTGCTTTCACTCATATAAGCAACCGCATGCGCCATTTTGCCGCCTGTTAGTGCAAAAACTTGCTTTTTTGTATCTTCTTCACCACTATTTATAGTATAATATACACCTAAATCACCAGCAATTTGCAAAAATGATGGATCCATATCAATAAGGATAGGAACAATTTGATAATACATTGCTGCTTGTGCCATAATTATGCCTAAGTCGTCTGCCCCGCAAATCGCCAAATACTCACCTTTTTCTAGCCCCATTTTGCTGATAGCCTCAATTGCAATATCAATACAATCAATAAAAATTGCATCTTCAGAGTTCACTCTTTCTGGCAATTTAATTATATTGTCACTGCTGACCACACTAAAATCAGACAGAAAGCCTGCCTCTGTTATACCAAATGCTAAGGTGTTTTCACACTGAACATTTTTTGAATCAAGACACTTTGCGCATTCACCACAGCTAGAAAGCGGTTTTAATGCAACCATATCCCCTCTTGTACAGTTTTTAACATTAATTCCTGTTTCCACTACCATGCCAACAGCATTACGCCCAGGTATCAATGGGTATTCACATTTGAGCTTACCTTGAGCTATTAAGCGGTCTGTCAAAGTGACGGATGCATAAGCAATTTTAATTTTCACACAAGAGTCAAGCACCTCTTGAGTATCCATTTTATCTAAGCTAATGCCGTTTTCTTTAATTCTCCATGCTTTCATAACCATATTATAACATAAATTATTTTATAATTGCAACTAAAATGATTTGACAAATAAATTTTGATTGCATATAATATTGTAATAATTGTGCTAGTGGTCTATTTTTAAGATAGATTTCACCACGAGCACAACAATTTGCACTCGTGGTGAAATGGATATCACTACGGTCTACGGAACCGTCATTTAAGGTTCGAATCCTTACGAGTGCGCCAATTTATCTTAATTAGGATAAAAAAAGGAGACTTTATGAAAAGGAAAACTATTATTTTATTAGTTGCCTGCATTTTTGCTATGTTTATTTTTACTACTATTGCTTGTGTCACTACTGACAGAGACTTTGATTTTGATAATGAGCAATTTTTCAGTGTCAACTTCTTAGAAAACTTTGCTATAAACCTTGACGGTGTTTCTGCTTTGGCGCTTGCAAGTTCTAATCAAACAGATACATCTGCTCAAACAGCACAAAGAAACTCAAATTTAATTGCTGCGCATGCCTCTCCTCAAAACCAACGCAGTTTTTTATATGCTATTGATGAATACGGCAATCATAATATAGTTCAATTTTATAACCATACAGCAATAGAAAATAATGAGATATTAACTCAAGCAGAAATTCCTGGCGAAATTGACAAAATGTACATATCAGGTGACTTTGTATTTTTAAGATTTGTTAGCGGATCTGCTAGCTGGTGGAATTGGGAGAGAGACCAAAACCGTAACTTTGACAGAGAAAACTTTGATATAAGCTGGAACACTCATAGCTTTGCAGTCTATATGCCTACCGGACATATTTATTCATTAGCTGATATAGCAGGACCAATGCCTGACTATTTTGCACACAGACATATAAACATAAATATTCATGACGGCAATGTAATTTGCTTTGTGGATTGGACTTCTAATAGCAGCAATAGACGATTTTATGTTTTGTCAATTGAAAATGATAATCTAATTGCAACTAACCTTGTTCCTAATCCCAATATCCAAGTTCAGTCTGTTATGGCAGACAGATTTGGAAACATTTTTGTAAGAAATAATACAGTCAATGAAACTGACGGAAACATTGTTTTTTATAACCACAACAACTTTTATAGAGGCGATGACGGATATATATATGAAATAAGGCAGGTTCAACGAGGAAGTCAAAACCATTTGAGAAATATTACACAGATTAGAAGATTTAATGAAAATCGTCAGCTTGTTGACCTATGCGACAACACTAATGTATTTTTAAGAAGCACTGGTTGGAGCAATGACCGGTTATTGCATGGGAATTTTTTATTAGATCTTCACTTTGGCAATATGCACATACATTATAGAGGACCATTTGGATTTGAAAACTGGACATGGTTTAGCAATAACCATAATAACCATGACCACAGAGACAGCTTTTTAATTTTAGACGGTAATCTTTTTATGATTGTTGCCGATGAAAACAATAATAGAGAACTTGTTTATGTTGATTTAAGCACTCTTACTCCCCCTGAATTAGAATTTCAATTTAGATATTGGGGACATTGGGAAGGCGGACATTGGGTAGATGCTCATTATACTGAGGGAGTATGGCTAAATGAAGCAGGTAATGAAGTTGCAGAAGAAAATGCTGTATTTGTTCAGTCTAGCCATATTGTAGTATATGATGAGTGCGGCACAGAGCATATTTGGGGCTATCACCCAAATTGGACTTGGATTGAGCACCCTGCCGGTAGTTTTATGCAAGATGATGAAGGCAGAAGATTATCTTGGAAGCATATACCCAGTTTCTTTTTTGAATATGGGTGTGAAGATAAAACCCCTTTAACATGGACAGGACAAAGAGTTGAAGGATATTGGAATCAAGGTACATTTGTTCATCAATTTACTGAAGACTGTGATGAGTGGAATTTCTTTCATTTTGCATGGACAAATGAATTAATATTTGATATTCAAGTTGTCTCTCGTGCAACTAGTGCATTTATTCAAGGCGGACAGTTGCAGGTTGTGCATGATACAATAAGGGGCAGAGAGGTGGGAATCGTTGCATTTATAGACGGTGAATGGACAATAATTCCTGATTCTTCAATTATTTTTGCAGGAACAGTAATCACAATGCGTCCATTAAATTAACATAAAAAAACGCTTAATTTAACAACGCACTCTATAAATGTTTGACTCGTTTTGTATTTATAAGGAGAAAATTAATTATGTCAACTATCTTCCCTAAAGGACAACATTGCGGCAATGAAAATTTTATCGGCAATGCTTATATCAATTATTTAACAAAAAATGATGATGTTTATGATGCAAAGTTTTATGATGTTTATTTTGAAGCAGGCGCAAGAAACAACTGGCACATTCACAATGGAAACGGACAAATCCTGCTTTGTACTCAAGGTATGGGATTCTATCAAGAATGGGGACAACCTGCAAGGCGTTTAGTCAAGGGTGATGTGGTTGAGATTATGCCAGGAGTCAAGCATTGGCATGGAGCGGCTTCTGATAGTGATTTTACGCACATCGGAATAAATACTCAAATCTCAAAAGGGTCATATACTTGGCTTGAACCCGTATCTGATGAAGAATATAAAATAGCCACTAAAAACTAAAAGGGAGATTTATATATGAAAGTATCAGATTGGATTGCTATAGGAGCACTGTTAATTGCTATATCAGGATTTATCTTAGCATATGCAAAATTTTATCGCCACAAAAAAGAAAAGCAGCAAACATCCGCAACTATTGTTGTTAATCAAATATTAAGTATTGAAAAAGTCATGGAAGAATTGAATATAATCTCTGTTTTAATCTCACATAAAAATTTACCTCTAACAGAAATTTATAAAATTCCACGATATACAACAGAAGCATGGAAAGAACATAACCACAACTTAGTTAAGCGCTTGCCTTCTAGTACATATAAAGCTTTTGAAGAGTTTTTTACCATTGCAAAGCAAATAAACATAGCACGAGATGATATTGAATCATTGTTACGTCAAGAATGGAACACAAAAATTAATAATCTATCTTCACATATTGCTAATACTTTATATGATTCAATAATGAATAATATTTCACAAGCTGCTTTTGATGATAAATTAAAACTATTATCAGAATTTACAGGAAAATTTTGCAATTTTTCATGTGGTTTTACACCATATTATGTTACTGAGTTATTTAAATTAAAAACTGAAACATTCGAAAAAATTTCAGGCACCACTCATTTTTCAAATCTAAAAAAAATGTCATTTCTTTTAGATAAATAATTTTTATATGATAGTACTTAAGCAAAATAAAACCCAAATCATAATGCGATTTGGGTTTTTAATTTATTACTAGTACTCTGTAAAATCTTTTTCTTGACTTTAATACGAGTAGATTTTTGAGATGAAAATTTCATTTTAAGGCTTTAAGTGTACTGGATGCACATAAAAAACCTAAAAATGAAAATCCTTTTATCCAAAAAGTTGCCGTATTAAACAAGAAAAAGATTTTACAGAGTACTAGTCACCTAATTTATCATTCATTGCATTTAATCTGTTTGCCATGTCTGCAAGCATTTTTTGCATTGGATTTTCTGCTGCTGCCGCTGGTGTGGCTGTACCCACTACAGGCGCAGGTGCAGCTGCTGGAACTGGATTGTTTACCACTACCGCTACAGGCGCTGCTGGTGCAGCTGCTGCTATGGGCGCAGGCGCTGCTGCTGCAGGCACCACTGCTTCAGCAATCTCAATAGTTGCAGGCTCTGCTTTGTGCGGCGCAACAATAATAGCCGCAGGCGCAGGCGCAACTTCAACCGCAGTCATGGGTGCTGCCGAAATGCTTGTCTGACTAGCTGCATGCGGTGAATAAGTTTCTGATTTTGATGGTTGTTGCATATTGTTATTTGTAAATGCTTTATATCTGTCACGAGTATGCATATGTGATTCTTGTGATATTGTTTCTCCTATCGGAGTCTGAATCGGAGTTTGTGCTTGTATCTGCGGCTGCATTTGAGGCTGTATAGCCGAAGTAGTCCCTGGCTGCATTACATTAATCATTTGATGCGGAGCTTGTGCTTGAGGATGTATCACTTGAGGGTTTTGCATATTTGGTGCATTATTCATCATAGGCTGTTGCATTGGCATTTGATAAGGCATTGGCATAGGCATATATTGAACCGGTGCTTGCTGATTGTTTGCTCCTTGATATGCAGGAGGCATAATAACTATAGGCTGTCCATTATTTTGCGGGTATTTGTATGCAGGAGCAGGAGTAGTATTAACAATAATCGGTTGATTTGATTGCGGAGTTTGTCCATAAGGCATAGGCATATACTGAACAGATGTTTGCCCTTGCGTACAATTGCTATTAATCATTTGCGCATTGCTATTTATCATGTTTGCTAAAAGCGATGTGTCCATACGATTTGCATTAATCATTTGCATAAGCGCTTGATTAGCATAATTTTGGCTGTCAATCTTTGCTATCATCTGCCCCATATTAAATGAATTATTATAAGCACCCAATGCACCAAGCTGTGCTTTTATATCGCTAAGCTCACTAGAGCTTTTTATATTTTCATGATGCAAGTTTTTAATTTCATTCATGATTGTTTCTGTTTGTGCTCTTGCTTCTTCTTTTGAAGTTGAATAATCTGTGAACATAGTGTTTCCTCCTGTATGACGCATTGAATTAGCGTTGTATTGGCTTTGGTTTTGATTAGGATTTTGTTGCTGATATTGATTTAAGCTTGGTGTGTTTTCTATATTTTTGACTAATCTAGTCAATTCATCAATCTTATCTATGTATTGATTGTTGTTTTCAATTTTAGTAGTTGGATGATTTAATTTTGATTCTAATTCAGATATTTTATTTTCAAAAGTTTTTAAGTGCTGCTCTTGTTTATCTTCATAATATTTTTTTTGATGGTCTTGCTGCTCTTGCCTAAGTCCAATAACCACCGTATTTAATTTATCAAATTTTTCATCCGTTTCTTTTCTATCTAATTGCCTTATTAAATCTTGTAACTGTGTTTCTATTTTTTCTAGCTTTGGATTATCTTCTAAAACAGTTTGTACTATTTTTTGCGGCAAAGGTGCTGGCGTTGACTGCGATGCAACATAAACAGGTGCTTGATAAACGGGAGGTTGATATGAGATACTGTGCTCTTTAATTGAGTCTTCTTTAATTTCAGGCTCAAGATAGTGTTTATTAATATCTTGTGTGTTATCCATTGCAAATTCCTCCAGTTCTATTTTTTGTGGTTGTAATTTAAATGAATTATTTTGTCTTTTATTTTCAATTTTTTCTTGTCTCTGCGGGTTAACTGTTCTTAAAGCATCTTGCAAGGGTATAAACTCATGAAACATAGATGCCGCATAGTCAACAAAAGTTTTTATCCTCTGCAATTTTTGATTGCATACTTGAGTTGTACGACCACTTAACTTTAATTCAGCTATATACTCAACCACACTTTTTGCATTAAACATTGCAAGAGAGATTTGCTCAAATGAAACTTTGTATTTAGTTTTAATATAATCAATAAATCTATTAAGAGTTTCTTTATAATCTTTGATTGTGTTATCAGAAAATTTTCTAACACCCATCGTACACTCTTTAAAAAATGCCGTAAGCGCTTCAGCTAATACTTGATTATCTTTCATCTGATCCCCTCCCTTGCATATTAATGCGTTTTTTAAATAATCTTAAAATATTTAATCAGTCAATCAGTTTTGAAATAAATTCATTTTTTTGAATGTTGGAGGCAGACAAAGATATAAAATTATTTCAAAACTGATTTTCTACACTGACTACAAAAGTAATAATGGGCTTGTTTCCTTCAATTTATAAAAACGATGCAGGTGAAGGAGATTTATTTTTCTTGCCCTTTGTTTGTTTTTTTGCTTTTAGATACTCTTGAACCAACTCTTCAGCATTTTTCATTGCCTCATCTGTGTTTTTAAGCTGCTCCATTGCTGCTCCTTGACTTTCCATGCAAGCAGGATTATTATCGCAATTGATAACCGCAATACCTGCTGAATTAAGTTGTTCAAATGCTTGATTCAATGCTTCTTTTGCTTTTATTTTAATATCCAATAATGCCTTTTGTTTTTTCTTGCCGCCCTTCATTTTTGCAATCATAATAGCAACAAAAACAACAATCATAACACCCGCTAAAGCTAAAACCAAAATCATCCAGTTATCCAATATAAAGCCAATGAATCCGCCTGTAGGAGGAGTAACAACACCGCCTTCAATCTCTTGACGATTGTCAAAAGCATATCTAAGTGCCGCATAAGCATAGTTAATATCATCTTGAGACTCAGCATACTCTAATGCAAGTACCGCCGCTAAGATAGCAACCTCAATTGCAGCAATACTTTCAGCTGTATAATTATGATCACTTTCAACAAGCATAGCTGCTTGAGAAATCAATGTTAATAGCGCAGACACATTAAATTCACTTTCAAATACTTCTCTTGCATCAAATGCATATCTTAAAGCAGCATAAGCATAGTTGATATCATCTTGAGTAGAATCAGGATTAGTTAAAGCATTGTTTGCCGCTGTTAACGCATTGCTCATTGCTGTGATACTTGCAATTGTATAGCTATGAGGATTGTTTAAAAGATATGAAACCAATCCAACTAATGCAACAAGGTTTTCTGTATCTAAAGAAGGAGTGTCTCCATCACAATCACAATCTTCAATTGGATCACCGCATGGTCCAGTTGGTCCGCCTTCATCGCAATTGCAGTCCTCAACCAAATTTCCGCATGGTCCAGTTTCAAAATCTTGTGTGCTTTCTCTATTGTTTAATGCATACCTTAAAGCATCATATGCTGCGTTAATTTGATCTTGAGTATATGCATTTTCAAGTGCATATACCGCTGCATTTCTAGCTTGATAAATTGCTTCAATGCTTGCATCAGTATAATTGTTTGCATTAGTATTTAATAGAATAGCAGCCTGACTAACTAAAGTGATTAATGCTGATACATTTAAACCGTCTTCTTGATTAGTTTCTCTAGCATTAAAAGCGCTTCTAAGTGCAGTATAAGCATCATTAATATCATCTTGAACAGAACTAGAATTATTTAACACTGCATCGGCATCATTTAATGCGTTTTCCATAGCTAATACGCTTGCAAATGTATAATTATGAGTTCCGTTTAAAACAAAGCTGATTTGACTCATAAGCTGTACTAATGCTGATACATTAAGATCACCTACTATTTGATTTTCTTCTCTGCTATTAAATGCACTTCTTAAAGCCAGATAAGCATTATTCACATCATCCTGAGTCGCATCATCATTGCTTAATACTAACGCAGCTGAATTTAATGCACCTTGCATTGCATTTACGCTTGCTATTGTATAATTATGTGTACTAGTTAAAATTGTGTTGATTTGACCCATAAGCTGCATTAATGCTGCTGTATCTAAAATAGGTCCTCCGCCTGTAGTATCATTTTCTTGTCTGTTATTAAACACTGCTCTTAAAGCGTCATACGCATTGTTTATATCATCTTGAACAGCATCCGCATTTCCTAATACAATGCTAGCTGAAGCTAATGCACTTTGCATTGCTAATACGCTTGCTACTGTATAGTTGTGAGGATTGTTTAATAAAATTGTAATCTGACCGATTAATTGCATCAACGCCGCCGCATCAATTTCATCGCCAGTTCCGCCGCCAGTTGTGTCATTTTCTACCCTAGCATTAAACGCTGCTCTTAAAGCATCATAAGCATTGTTGACATCAGTTTGAGTAGAGTTAGAATTTCCTAAAGTCATATTAGCTGCAACTAAAGCACCTAAAATAGCATTTATACTTTGAGGAGTATAGTTATGCGTACCGCTAATAAGCATAGTTACTTGACCTACTAATTGACTTAATAATGCAATATCAACATTATTAGTGCCGCCAGTTGTGTCATTTTCTACCCTAGCATTAAACGCTGCTCTTAAAGCATTATAAGCATTATCAATATCATCTTGATTAGCATACTCATCGCCTAATACTAAGCTAGCAGAAGCAATAGCACCTTGAATAGCTGATACGCTTGCCGCTGTATAATTATGAGCTGTACTAAGCAATGTATTTAATTGACCGATTAGTGCTATTAATGCTGCCGTCTCAAGAGGTTCTTCTCCGCCGCCAGTGCTTGACTCATTCATTTGTCTTGCATTAAATGCTGACCTTAATGAGTCATAAGCACTGTCAACAGCCTCTTGAGAAGCAGAAGCATCCGTTAAAATCATATTAGCTGAAGCCAAAGCACTTTGCATGCTTGACACTGAAGCTAATGTATAATTGTGAGGACTTGATAATAAAGTAGTAATTTGGGTCACAAGCTGCAATAATGCTGCTCGGTCTACTGTATCACCAATTCCGCCGCCAGTTGTATCATTTTCTACTCTAGAATCAAATGCTGTCCTTAAAGCTTGATACGCATTATTGATATCATTTTGAGTTGAGCCCGCAGCAGTTAAAGTCATATTAGCTGCAGCTAAGGCACCTTGCATAGCTTGTACGCTTGCAACTGTATAGTTATGATTGTTATTTAATATAATTGTCACAGAACCAACTAAACTAATTAATGCCGACACATTTAATGTTGTACCGCCTGTAGCCGGGTCATTTTCTACCCTAGCATTAAATGCTGTTCTTAAAGCACTATAAGCATTGTTGATATCTTCTTGACTAGCATACTCATCAGATAGAATCACATTTGCTGCTGCAAGCGCACCAAGCATTGCATTTGTGCTGGCTGCTGTATAGTTGTGAGTGTTGCTTAATAATACTGTCACTGTACCCGCTAATGCTTGCAATGCTCCTCGTTCAACAGTTGCACCTGCCCCGCTATTTATTACCAAACCTTCATAAGCTGTTCTTAATACAGAATAAGCCTCATTAACAAGCGCTATAGATTCAGGATTTGCATGTCTAAATTGAGCCATGATAAGTGCGTTAATTAGATTTGAGAAACTATCATAACTAAAGTTTGTCATAGAAGAAATAGTATTTTCAACATGCGCAATAAGTGCTGCTAATTCTAAAACAGCTGCCGCAAACGGGTCACATCCGCAATCCCAAATATAATTTCCGCAATCCCCTGTCAATGCCTCTAAATCATTTAAAGCATTTAAAAGATTTTGTCTAGCACTGTCAACTAAGTCTTGTGAAGTAGGATTTGAAAGTCTAATATTAGCTAGTCCCAAATAAGTTGTAACATTTAATATAGAAGCTGGAGTATATCTGCCGTCAACTGTATTCAATCTATTTTGTGCTGTATTAATTGCTGATTGCAATGCGCTTATATTAATTAAACCATTAAATACTGCTCTTAAAGCATCATAAGCTGCATTGATTTGAGTTTGATTTGCTGGGTCATTATATACACCTAAAGCTAAAGCTAACTCTGTTTGCAATGCAGTTATAGTGATAACAGCATAATTTGCGCTTTGAGTATTAATTATATTTTGAGATTGACTAATTAAGCCTCCCAATGCACTTACGTCTAATACTATTACAGTAAAACCTGCAGATACTGACCAGTTTGAAGTACTAAATACTGAATCGCTTGCAGCTAATGCTCTTACTCTTAATGAATGTGCACCTGCACTTAGCCCAACTGTGCTTAAATCAAAGTTTTCCATGTCGGTTATAACAATAGTTTGAGGTCTGCCTTGAATTTCAATCTCAAATGCATAGGCATTTGCAACTGTACTAAAATTAGCAATCAGACCATTAATTGAAGTGATAACAGGAGCACTTAATTGAGTCACAATGATAGGATCAACATCAGGATCAGCATCAATAGTGATAGATACATAAGTTGAGAAAGCAGAATCTAAGAAAAGCTGTCCGTCACCTATTGCTCTGATATCAATAATGTTTGTGCCTTCAATTAAAGTTAAATTTTCAATTGAAAAACTGTTTGTATTTACGATATGAACCGCATTAGTGCTGCCGTTAACTCTGATTCTGATTTCAAAGCTAAGTGCATTTCCATCATAATCCCAAATCAAAGTGTTTCCACCATTAATTCTTATATTTGAAGGAGCAGCCAATGTTGTCTGAGGTATAATTTCACCATTATCTACGATAAAAAGAATATAAGAATCAGGGCTGTCTGTCCACTCATAATTATCACCTAAAGCAATAACAGTGATTGTGAATGTACCGTCAGACAAATCTGCTGGCAATACAAAAGACGTACCCGAAATATTGTGTGTTTGACCATTAAAACTGATTCTATATCCCACTGCATTAGCCACAGCATTAAAAGTCAATATACCATTGTTGATAATCAAACCAGTAGGCGCAATTAATACATTTGCAACGGTAAATACAATTGGATTAGATAATTCAGATTCTGTAAAGAATGTGCTTGCGCTTAATGCCCTAACCTGAACTAAATGCCCGCCAGGCAACAAGCCTAAAGACGCTAAATTAAATTGAGTTGCTGTTGTTGTATGCTCTACTCCGCCTACTACTACCACAAACTGATTAGAGTTTGCAGGTGCAGTCCAAGACAGCATTCCGCCTAAGATTGAAAGGTTTGTAGGTGCAGATAATTGTGCAACAGAAGTCCAAGGAATAGCCGTCGTTAAACCCACTGAATCATTAAAGTTTATACCATCTCCTAACGAACGTATAGATACCATAAAGACGCCAGTAGATAATCCTAATGAAGCAAGATTAAATTGAGTGATACCCATACCAACTTGCGTTAATCTTACGCCGCCGACATAGATTCCAAAGCCTACTGCGCCCGCAACATTGTCCCAGTTAAGCATAGCGCCGTCTACAGTGACATTAGCAGGTATACTAAGTGCTTGAGTTATTTGCACTAGTCCGCCAATTGCAGTGTTTAATGCAGAGTATGCCATGTTTACAACTGCTTCTGATGAAGTCACATCATTTAGTACATTGTATGCATTTGTCATAGCAGTTTGCCATGCCATAAAGCCGCTAGAATAATTTGCTGATGCCCTGTTTAGTGCATATTGTGCAGTATATAAAGCTGATAAGGCACTCATGTCAACTACATTAGGAGGCAGCTGTACTAAAGTCAATCCATTAAGCTGATTAAATGCTGATTCAACCATAGCAAATGTACCTGCATTATTAACCATGTTAGTTGCATTTGTCAATGCAGTTGTTATGGCAGTCCAAGAAGCAAAAGTATATTCACTTTGATCTGAATCTGCTAATAGTTGTGACTTAGTTTCAATTAAATCCCTTAGATTAACACCGTTTACTACGATAGAGATTAGATTTTGGCTAGCAAGATTTAAATTTAATGCAGTATTTACAATTTCATCAAAATTTTCTGAATTAGCATAAATGCTTTGAGCATCTGACAGCGCACCAGCAAGTGCATTTGCAGTAGTCGCAGTATAGTTGTTTGCATTTCTGCCTTGTGCTGCCAAAATTGCCGCTGCAAGCTCTGATCTATCCAGTTCTAAATTATTAACCGCCGCTAAAATATCATCAATCAACGCATCAACATCGTCTTGGTCATCCGCATAGCTAAACATATCAGGAGTCTTAGCAATCAATCCGCTTAAAGCAGTCCATGAAGAAGCAGTAAACCTTGACTGAACCAAACTAGTAATAGCCGAACTATTAATTAATTCTCTTAATTCACCTACATATACAAGATTAGCAATTGCATCAACTAATAATCCTTTATCTCCTTCTATAAATTGACCATTATACCAGCCAAGATTTTCTAAAACTCCATTTCTTACTACTTGATACACCGCATAAGTCGCACCTGAGAAATTATTTTGCGTAATAAAATTAGGAATAAAGTTTCTAATAACCGTCACTCTAGATGCTACTTGTGAATTTGTACCTAAGTTAAGTTCTGTATTAGCTGCAGTTACTAAAAGATTTAAATCAGTGTTAGAAAGACCCGCCGCTCTATAAAGTTCTAAAATTCCTACTAAGTATCTTAGTTCTTGAATGTTTACTAATGACCCTACTGCTCCGCTTAATGCAATTACTGCATTTTGAATTTCTTCAATAGTGTGCGGATTATCCATAATAGTTAGTACCATGCCCAGCCAATTTTCTAAGTTTGTAATACTTTGCGCCGTATAACTATCTCTATAGTATTCTAAAATGATTTCTACATCATCAATCAAATCCTGCAAAGTATCAGTGTCAACAATCAAAGCAGCAATAGCATTTGTTAGATTATAGATATGCGCAGCCATTTGGTCCATATTAGCAGAACCAGACAACAAGAAAGTGTTTGCTGCATTTCTTACTGTTATTAAAGCATTCCAGCTAACTGTAGTAAAATGCACAGGATTCATACCATCTACTTGCGCAATTAAATTTGCTAGTTCATGATTATCAACTTCTAATGCACTTATTGCAGCATTTAAGTTTGCCAATGCTTCTAATACATCATGAATAGTTGCATCTTGATTATTAACAACAGCTTGAGCAGCCAAAGTCATAGCATCTAAATGAGCTACTGATGCAGCTGTATGCGCTTCTGTATCAAGGTTTTGGGCAAAGTCAATTCTAACAATCAATGGAGTTTTGTTAGGTAATAAAGTGTTTCTTGCAGCAACTAAATGACCATATGCCTCTTGTGCTGCAAATATAGTGACTGTATTTGCTAAATTTGCAGGATTTGCAATGGCATTTAATGCAGTTAGTGCTGTATTAAAGTTATCCCAAGTATCAGGAAGGAAATTTGCAGCGATATAAGTACCACCTGTTAGGCTATCTCTTAATGCTCTTAAGATAGTCCTGTCAATATGGTTGCCTACAATCGCATCAATTGCTGCATTAAGATTATTTGTCATAACCATTACAGCATTAGCATCAGCATTTGCCGTCATCACCATAGTGCGTGCACTTGATAATACTGGATAGAATACATTAATCCAATGATCAGCCATTACAAAATCTTGACGTATGCTTTCAGCTCTAGCAATAGCAGCCTCTAAATCTTGACGCTCTACAGAAAGTCCGCCCTCAGCGATTCTTAATAAACTATATTGAGCCACTAAAAACTCTGCTGTCAATGTACCCATTGATCTGCGTTCATCCAAAATTTGGTTTGTACTAGCAAGTTGATTGCTTAATTGCAATACTGAGTTAGCATCAAAGAAATATGAATTTGGAGGCATTGTTTGAGGAATAAGTTGATTTATCAAGTTAACCAACGGAGTATCAATTAATATCAAATTACTTAAATTGCTTGATAGGTCATTTATTGCGCCTGTCATAGCTAGATTAGCATCTTGATTAGGAATAATCCCATTACCAATATCATTTAATGTATTTTGAGATCTTGCAATAGCCGCTTGCACATCCATAACAGTAGGCGCACTATAGAAGAAGTTATTAGGGTCATTTGGTCTATTAGGGATTCTTGCATTATCAATACGACCTTGCGCATTATTGATTGCATTTGTTAAAGCAATAGTGTTTACACCTCTATTATTTAACGCTGCTCTTAAAGCGTCATAAGCTGATTGAAGTTGTGTTTGAGTTGATGCATTATTGCCCATAGCTGCCACTGCCCCTGATGTAGCAGTTACAATCAATGCCCAAGAACTTTGAGATACTTCATGGCTTTGTACGCTATGCGCATAAATAATTAATTCACTCAATGCAAGCCTTATTATTCTAGTAGGATCATTAGAAGGTAAAACTTCAGTCAAAGCACTCATAAGGTTTGCCTCATGCAATGCAATCAAAGCACCTGATAAAGTTGGGTCTTGCGCCATTATTCTATTATATATAGTCAAAGCAACATCTCTTGCTGCAATCAATGCCATAAAGCTCATAAACTCTACACCTGGCTGCAATCCTGCATCAATTGTTTCATTTGCAGAATTTAATAAAGTCATAAACCTGCTAGTCTCAAGTGAAAGGTTTTGAATAGATTCTCTTAACTGAATATAAGCATTTGCAACCATTATAGGCTGAGGATTTGATTGAGATGCTAAAATCTGAGCTTGAGTTAAAGCATGAACAAACGCTGCACGATACTCATTTGCCTCATAATGCTCTAGATTTTTAGAACTCGCCTCTAAAATAAGCGTATTGATATGCTGCATATTAATTTGCAATGCATTTACCGCCGACTGAAGGCTGTTTCTCATAGTAATTACATTTGAATTTATTATTAAATTATGACCATTAGTTAAATCAATTGCCTCTAAAATTTGTCTAGCAGAAACCAATAATGCATCTACACCTGCAAAAGTTACAAAGTGACGGCGTACAAGAGGATCAGCTAAAGATGTTTCAACATACTCAACCAATGCAGTCAAACCATTGTCTGCTGCCCTTAATCCCATCACAGCGCCATTAATTCTGCCTGCAATGATTAAAATTTCTTCTCTTGATAACTGTCCGCCTGTTGTGACAATTGTCGCTTTTGCTAAACCAATTTCTGTTTCTAAGCGCTGGATAGTAAATGTACTAAAATCACCTGATCTTGCTGCTAACAGTCTTTCAGCCTCTTCAATTGCAGCTGTCAATAAATGAGGAACAGCAGTTGAACCTTTTAAATAAGGAAACCCTTCGTTAATACTAGCATCAATCGCCCAAATAAAATCAAAGTCCCAACCCATTTGGAAATATCTAATCTCATTTCTAAATTGGTCTAATGGCAATCTAGTGATTTGATTTGCTGCTAAGCTAGAAATAAAATCACGAGTAGTAGTTGTATGATTTTGACTAAAAGTATCAATGCCTTCATTTATCATGAAAGTTGTACCATGAGACAAAATTAAACCCATAGCAATGTGGCTTGCACCTACTGGTGCAGCAATCCTTGTATTTGCAACAGGTGTACCTGTTGCTGTCAAGCTGCCTCTGCCAAATGCAACATTTGATACAATTAATGCAGTAGTAGTTGCTGAATCTACAAACCCTACAATACCGCCTGCAATTGAGAATGTACCGCCAGTTAATGCTGCAGCCGCTCTGATATGCGCATCAATAAATACATTATATACTCTTGCTGTCAATAAACTTGAGTTTCTGCCTATTAAACCGCCTGCAAGCGCATTGTTTCTGCCTACATCTTCAATTGTACCGCTTACTGTTGCATTTCTGATTACAGTAGGGTCAACACCTGCTAAGTTGGTAATATGTCCAATAAATCCGCCTACGCCTGCTACAGTGTTAGCAAATGCCGCAGCATGAGTCGTAACAGTACCTGCAAAATAACTCCTTTCAATCGTAACCGATTGAGTAGAACCCACAAATCCGCCTACAGCATTAGAGCCGCCTGTGATAGTCACACCGTCAATAAAACTGTCAGAGATAATATTGTGAGATCCTTGCAATAAACCCACAAAACCGCCAGTATTGCCGCCTTGGTTTAAAGTGTTTGATGCCGTAACTCTGCCTGATATAACATTTACATTCTCAATAGTAATTTCTGATACTGATTGACCAACTAAAATACCTAGTTGAGCTGAAGTACCTGATACTACACTTAAATCTACATCACTAAAGTTTAAATTTCTAAAAACTGCACCAGTAGTGAAACCAAACAAACCTTGATTTGACACGCCTGTTAAGTTAAAATTGAAATTTTCAATAAAATATCCGTTTCCGTCAAATGTACCTTGAAAAGCATTAGCAGCAGTTGTGCCGATAGGAATCCAAGCAGTTTGACTAGATAGGTCAATGTTTGCGCTCAATTGGACAACTTGACCCATAAAGTTTTCACCTTGATTTACTCTTGATCTAAAGTGTAAAAACTCAGTCAAGTTTGAAATAGTAACAGGAGTAACACCGCTTCCTTCCATTTCAGCATGGTTAAACCTAAGTCCCCTTAATACAGGGAAACCATCATTTATTAACGGGTCAATCACCCATACACTAGGCTCAAAACCTCTTGATGTCCATGTTTCAAATCTTAAGAATTCTCTAGTAGGCAGTCTATCTGAATTATGAGTAAACGCAAGTGAACCCTCGTCAGGCATAAACACATTTGGAGTGTTTACCCTGCCCAGCCTCATATCTAAAGCCACTGCACTGTCTTCAGCATTGATTATGCCTGCCATGCCGCTTGCAGTGCCCAGTCTACCCAATTGATTTGCACTTTGAGGGCCTGAGATTGATGGATTTATAGCAATCAATCCTTGAGTATTTAAATAAAACGCATTGACATGGCTGCGTCCAATTACACCACCCAAATGATTTCCATTTGCAGTAGCCGTAGTACGCACTCTGCCTCTTGCATAGATATTAATAAGTGTGGTATTAATACCAGCCGCCTCAACTGATCCTACAAACCCACCAATGTCGCCGCCTGAACCAATTACCGAACCTACTGCAAAACTGTCTGAAATAACTGAAAATATATTTCTAAATGTGCCAATAAAACCGCCAACTTGACTTGTTCCGCGCACCATGCCTGCCGCATAGCTTCTTGAAATCAATACACGCCTATCTGCTCTGCCAATGAAACCGCCAACTTCACTGCTGTTTGATATTACATCCCCTGTTGCAAGCGAATTTGTAATATGCACACCGCCATAGAACCCTGCTGCTGAAGAACCAGCATAATTTTCTCCTGAACCTGTACCTGTAGCACCTGCATAGCTATTTGCATAGCTAATTAATCCACCCGCATATCGACCGCCAGTTGCTCTAACATTTGCCGTTGAAGTAACATTGTTAATAACCACATCATATGCATCATTTATGTGAGAAATCGCTCCTGCTGCATGATGGCGACCTGCAACGCTGCTATTGCCTGCAACATGAACATTTTCTATAGTAGCCACATTATGTATACGTGATACTACAGACGCTACTTGATCTCTAGCAATAAAATTGACATCAAACATTGTCAAATTTCTAATTTCTGCACCATTTGCAATCCAGCCAAATAATCCTCTGTTATCTAATTGAGAAGAGTGTCTTAATCCAGTTATACTATGTCCTTGAAAGTCAATTCTGCCGCCAAAGAAAAGCTGCTGCTCATTTCCTATTGGATTCCAGTTTGGATATGCACTTAAATCTAAATTAGTATAAACTCTTATATCCATACCTGCAAAACTCATACCACGGTTAACACTATTTCTAAACTCTAAAAAATCTGCATGTGAGTGAATTTCGTGCGCCCTATCATTAGATTGAAGCGGACTAATTGGCATTCCTCTTAAATGAGGGAACCCATTATTGATGTTTGGATTAATTGTCCAAATATTGTTAATATCCCAACCTATGTTAGCATAGGTTGCTAAATTTCTTAATTGCGCCGAACTAGCAGATGCAGTGCCTGGTCCTCTATGGAACATAATAGGGGCTTGACCCGCCAAAGTATTGATTGCATATTGACGCATAGTTAAACCTTGATAGAATAAATTATTCCTAGTCTGACCCAATCTGCCGTCTGGTGAAGTAGCTGCCGTAGAACTATTAACAAACCAAGCTCTTGACCTTAAGTTAGTGGGACCAGTAGTCATAATTTGACCTGCTGAAACTACACCACGCATAGTAGTAGTCGCTAAATTTGCACCAATGATACCAGCTATCATAGCCTCATCATTGCCATCCCTTACTCCCCATACTCCACTTCTTATGCCGCCATTAAAAACATAAAGTTCACCTGAGTTAAATACATTGTATACACTTAAATTACCTGCCGCAGCATGACCAATTATACCTGCAACACGTCTATGTGATGACCCAGAAAAATTTGTATGAGTGACAACAATATTGCCTATATTATATGAATTTCTAACAGTTGATGAAGCACCGCCTGAGTGTCCAATTAATCCGCCAATACCGCCTTGTACACCATGACCGCCATTAAGCTGCCCAAAATTTGCTGTTTCACTCATTAAATAGTTTGAAATAACAGCAACAATACCTGCTTGCCACACAACTATATCATGACCAGTTGTCCTTGTATGAAAAACTTCTCCATCAAAGAAAGATCTTGAAATTGTTATACCATGTGAAACACTTGCATCAGCCCTACCGATTAATCCTCCTACTTCTTGCTGATATGCTGCCCATTGATTAAATTCAATAAGTGCAGATGATGAAACTTGGTCTATTAACACAGGAGCAGCACCGCTATTTCTATAACCCAAAATAGAACCTGCTCTGCCTGCAAAAGTCGACATAAAGCCGCCTTCTATTCTGACATTTTGAATATTCAATCTACCGTCTGCTCGTCCAATTAAAAAACCATGTCTATCTCCTGTTGCTCCGTTTAATTGTCTAACATACGGATCATGAATAGTCAAATTACGGATAGTTGCATCTAAAGTATATCCAAATAAACCTAATAATGTGCGTCTGGTCACAATTCTTAAACCAAAGATTGTCCTATGGTTTCCGTCAAATGTACCTTGAAAAGGATTAGCCGTAGTTGTACCAATCGGCACCCAGTCAACACCTTGCAAGTCAATATTTTGACCTAATCTAAAATGAAGCCCCATAAATGTGTTGCCTAAATTAACTTGATCACGCATAAAATGCAATTGCGTTGCATTATCAATTACAAAAGGTCTTAAAGCTGACCCATCTCCTCTAAACACTGCATCGCCATAAGTGCCGACTAATGACCTTAATCTTGGCCAGCCGCCGCCTACCTGCCATACATTTTGTACATCCCAGCCTAAACCTTGTTGAGCAATGCCTAGTGTATAAACAGGACCTGAAGTCAATTGATTTAAAGTTCTTGTACCATTAGCCGCTCTTTGACCAGTGATAGTTTGATTAACAAGTGTTGTATATGCATTATCCCCCACTCTCATTTGCATTAAAATGCCGTCAAAAATTAAGTTGTTGATTCTTTGAGCTGCAGTCGGAGCTGTGCGCTGATATGTTATTTCAGAAAATCTTGCATCCTCTGGTCTGTTTACATATGCCACTACTCTTGACGGAGCAACCACATTATTTTGAATAACACCAGGAAGCCTTGAAGTAGCCGCCGCTGCAAAGTTTCCGTTTGCAATACCTGCAATCATTACACCAATATTTACGCCTGGTCTTGCTCTGCCTATCATTTCACCGCCAGCAAAAATGCTGTTTGAAACATTAAGCGTAATATTATCTGCATTCCAGCCTACAATGCCGCCGATAAATATATTTTGGTCAGACTCACGCTCTGCAACCGGGCTTGTGTGATTGATATCGCCTGCTGCAATTGCATTAGTAATAGTTAAAGCTCCGCTACGATTAGAACCCACGATACCGCCAAAAGCTGTGCCTCTAAATGGATTTGCAAATGTAGCATTATCTAAGTTTCTATGTAATAATCCATCCCACTCTACTCTTTCAATTAAACCAGTACCAAAGTTAGCACCTAAAATTCCACCTACGTCATATCTTCCGCCTACTGTGCCATGTGCTGATACATTTCTTATAATAGTAGAACCCGAGTTAATATCACCAACAACTGTACCCGTCCTTCTGCCTGCATTTAAAATATCAGCATCAACAACACGGATATTTTCAATAATATTGCCCGTGCCGATTGCATGACCAACTAGTGCGCCTACACCATAAGAGCTGGTAGTCACTCTGATTCTTGGTTGATATAATGTCAGGTTTCTAATAACCGCACCATAAGCAATATGACCAAATAAACCAATTCCATTATTTGTCGCTTGCGGCGCTCTAAAAGCATGGTGCTCAATATCTATTCCTGAAATTCTAAATCCGCCGCCGTCAAATGTTCCTCTAAAAGACCTTGACGCTGTGATACCAATAGGCATCCAGTTTGCCTCAGCAACAGGGATATTAATATTTTGCATCATTCTAAAATGATTGCCTGCAAATCTATCACCTGCATTTACCATATCTCTAAAATAAATTAGACAATCTGCTGTTCTAATTTGGAAAGGATTTAATTCTGTACCATTGCCTCTAAAAATTGCACTGTCATTTGATGAAAACACTCTTAATGCTGGCAATGTATTTGTACCTTGCGGCATATGCCAGATATAAGTAAAATTAAAACCTACGCTCTCCCATGTTGCAATTTCATTAAACGTACTTGGCAGCAATTCTTGGTTTGGCATCATAGGCGCAGCTAACGGAGCCGCTGGAGGAGCAGTAAAAGAGTACATTCCTACAAATGGTTGAGGAATATCCCTTGGATTTGACATTGATAAGTTAATAAGGTTTGAGTGATTATTTGCACCTTGGTTTCTATCTGCTGCAGCATTTACTGTTGCTAATCGACCAATGTGTCTTGTTCCGCCTGTTTGTTGGATAGACGGATTGACAGCCGCATTTGATACCATTCTGGTTGCAGCTGACGCATGTCCTACTAATCCGCCTGCACGCACTGTACCAGATTCAGCTGAAATTACCAATACACCCGATGCATATGAATACATAATCATAGTAGTTGCAGTTGAAGCACGACCCACTAAACCACCCGCTGCAAACGGAGCAACAGCAGTCATTGCTGTAGTATTTATTCCGCCAGAAGCAAATGAATTAACAACCGCATACAAACCGATATATCCACCTGTCGAGTTTTGTGCATTTAATTCACCAATTAATCCACCTACTATTGCACCAGTAGAACTTGCTGTGATGTTGCCTGTTGCAAATGTTTGATTAACTGCTGTACTTTGCGCACGACCTATAAGGCCGCCTACATATGTATATGCACTGACACCCACTGTTGAAGAAGAAGCAAAGATTCTGTTTGGGTTACTATTGTTTGTACCCACACTCTCACCAATTAAGCCGCCTGCTCTTCTAGTAGCCTCAACACCAGGGTTGCCTGAAGCTGAAATGTTTCCGCCTATGACATTAACAAAGCTAACATGAGTATTTATGCCTGCTCTGCCAATTAACGGAGCAACAGCGTTTGATACTAAAGCTTCTCCGCTTAGTGAAATTGTTACGCTTTGGATATTTAGATTGCGTATATTAGCATCTTGAGTATAGCCAAAAAGCCCGAAATTATTTACCGGAGCCATTGATTCTGACAAGAACAAATTGCTGATTGTATGCCCCGCACCATCAAATGTGCCACGAAACGGAGCTGCCGTATTAAATGGCGCAGGTTGTCCGGTCGTACCCATACGACCAATCGTATTTCTCCAAGGATTTAAAGAACCGCCTAAATCAATGTTATTCATCAATCTAAAATGTGTTCCTGCTCTTCTATATATATCCCATCTAGGCTGAGCAGTATCACTAACAACAATTGACAAAGTATTTAAATCTTGTCTGTTTCTAAGTTGAAAAGGATTATTTTCAGTGCCATGCCCTAAAAAGAATGTTGATACATCATTACTATTGACAGGAGCAGACGGAACAGGAGGAACAAAAGCACTTGCATCGCCAATAGCCAAAAAAGTCACACTAATAGAAAGCATAGCAACTATTAATGCAACTGTAAGCACATAACCAAAATTGTCCTTTAGTCTGCGGCTAAAAGGCTTTTTTGACGATTCCCCCTTAATAGATAGAGTTCTCTCTTTATCTGTTGTTTTCATTTACTTTTCCTCCAAAAAAATATTTGAAACTAAATATTAAATTGTGTTAATTTATGATGCTAATTTGTCAAAATATGAAATTAAATAACACATATGTGACAATTTTGTGAATATATGTATCACAATTCCTACAAAATATACCATTATATAACAGGCTTGTCAAGCGTTTTTACACACAAAATGAAATGTTTTTGTAGAAATGTGATGTTTTTGTGAAAAATATGTGTATTTTTGCAATATTTTCTATTTATTTTGTAGTAATATGCCACAATTTTCATATAAATACACATACATTCTATTATGTTGTGAATTTTATCACAATTTTATCACAATTTACACAAAAGAAAAAAACCATCTGTATATCAGATGGTTTTTATAATATTAAGATTATTGTTATTAGCCATTAATTAATAATTACTTTTCCGTCTTTATAATCTATCATTACTACATCGCCGTTATTTATCTTGCCGCTTAAAAAGCTTTCTGCTAATGGGTCTTCTATATATTGAACAATGGTTCTTCTTAGCGGTCTAGCCCCATATTCTTTATCGTATCCTGTTTTTAATAGAAAATCTATCATAGCCTCACTTATGTTAAAAGCAATATTTTTTTCTAACAGATTTTTCTTTATCTTATTAATCATGATATAGACAATGCTTTTAACATGCTGCAAAGATAAATGATGAAAAATAGAAATTACATCTATGCGATTGATAAATTCTGGTTTAAAATGTCTTTTTAATGCACTTGTTAAAATACTTTCAGTATCCTCTGCCTCTTTTTTATCTTCATCAGACACATCAGCAAACCCTAATGACCTAGTCTTTTTCTTTAATTCTGATACGCCTATATTGCTAGTCATTATAATAATAGTATTTTTAAAATTGACTACTAACCCATGCGAATCCGTTAGTCGTCCATCATCCAATAATTGCAGCAATATATTATAAACATCATTATGTGCCTTTTCAATCTCATCAAATAGCACAATACTATACGGGCGGCGGCGCACCTGCTCAGTTAATTGTCCTCCATCATCAAAGCCCACATACCCTGGAGGCGATCCAATCAATTTTGATACACTATGTGATTCCATATATTCACTCATGTCTAATCTAATAATCGCATTTTCCTCACCCATAACAGCCTCAGACAAAGCCTTAGTTAATTCTGTCTTGCCCACCCCTGTTGGCCCTAAAAACAAAAATGTGCCAATTGGTCTATTAGGATCTCCTAATCCCGCCCTATTTCTCCTAATAGCTTTAGCCACTGCCATAACCGCACTTTCTTGCCCTATAACTCTTTTTGCCAGCTCATTCTCTAAATTAATAAGCCTGTTGCTCTCAGTCTCATTCAATCTTTTAACAGGAATCTTTGTCCACTTTGCTACAATCTCTGCTATATGTTCATACATAATTTTTCCGCTTCGCTCGCCCTCTTTTACATGACTCACCTTAGTCGAATCAAGTTCTTTAGTTAAATCTATTATTTCTTTTTTAATATTTGCCGCCCGTTCATACTCCTCTTTTAAACTCGCATCATTCTTTTGCTTTTCTAAACTAGCTATCTTGCCCTCTAAAATCTTAACCTCTGGCGGATAAGTGCCTACATTAACTTTAGCTTTTGACATAGCCTCATCTATTAAATCAATAGCTTTATCAGGCAAAAATCTATCCATTATATACCTATCAGACAACTTAACCGCTGCCTCAATTGCCTCGTCAGTTAATTCAACTTTATGAAACGATTCATAGTTAGATTTTAAACCCTTTAATATTTGTATTGAGTCACTTATATTAGGCGGCTCAATTGTGATAGGTTGAAAACGACGCTCTAGCGCCTTATCTTTTTCTATATGTTTTCTATATTCATCCAAAGTAGTCGCACCTATAGTTTGCAATTCGCCTCTAGCTAAATAAGGTTTTAAAATATCCGCAGCTGATACTTCACCATCTTTGCCGCCGCTTTGCGCCAATGTATGCAATTCATCAATAAACACAATTATATTTTGCGATGCCATTATAGCTGAAACAGCACTTTTTAACTTTTCTTCCATAGCGCCACGATATTTTGTTCCCGCAATTATACTTGCCATATTAAGAGAAAAAATAATTTTATCTTTTAATATTTCAGGAACCTGCCCTAAAACAACTCTCTTAGCCAACCCCTCAACAACAGCAGTCTTACCCACGCCAGGCTCACCAATTAGCACAGGATTATTTTTAGTTTTGCGACACAAAATTTGAATTATTCTATCAATTTCTTCATCACGCCCTATCACAGGATCAATTTTATTTTCTCTTGCTCTTTTGGTCAAATCTAAACCTAAATCAAATAAATCTCCAGGCAGCTCTTTTGTCAAATTCTCACCAGTATTCAAATCACCACTATTTATTAAATCCATAATCTCATTAGTGATATCATTTATATTTGAAAACTGACGCAAAATCATATGCGCCACACCTTGAGTATCCTTTAATAACGCAAGCAATACAAACTCCGTTTTAGCTTCTGCCTTGCCGTTTTCTAAACTAAATCCATATGCTTGATTTAAAGCCGTATTTACTCTAGGAGTAAACGCAGGCTGCCCCATCATAGACATGTGCCCGCCTTCTGCATCAAAAAGTTTATCAAAAATAGATTTTGATATGCCATGCCTTATTAAAATCTTGCCAGCATTAGAGCTTGTCACCGCCGACAAACCATACAAAATATGCTCTGTGCCTATTTCAGAAGAATATTTTATTGCCATCTTCTTAGCTTCATTCAATGCTTTTTTTAAATTTTCACTTATTCTTATTTGCATTTTTTTCTCCTTAATTAACCGTAATATTGCGCTTAAAACTCTTTATAGTTTGCATTGCTCTCATTATGTCTTTATCAATGTTCAATTTTTTGCTTGCAATTTCAACCCCAAGCGAAGCAGGTCCCATTTGCTCTATTAAATCATTTAATATGTCAGCATCTTTTATATTTAAAAATCCATAATATATACCCAATTTAATAAATGCGATGAGTGACAAAAACTCATTATAAGGCAATATATAGCTATGCGATAAAATTCCATAACTTCTTAAAATTTTATCACGCATATAGCTAAAATCCTTTTCAATAAGCATATCTCTTGCAGCTTGCTCAGCTTTAGCTAGTGATCTTGCCGCTAAATCTACACTCTCAATAATTTCATGCTCTGTTATACCTAAACTCCTAGAGTTTGAAATCTGATAAATAAAGCCAGCAGGCTCGCTTCCCTCACCATACACACCTCTTACCACCATGCCAGCCCTAGTCACATTCTTTAAGCAATCATCAATGTTTTTAGTCAATGCTAAAGCAGGCAAAAACATCATTACACTTGCCCTAAGTCCAGTACCCAAATTAGTCAAACAAGAGGTCAAATACCCATAATTTTTATGATACGCAAACTTTAATTCTTTAGATAGCGCTCTATCAATAAATTTCAATCTATCATAGCTTTCTTTTAAATTTAACCCTTTAAAAATACATTGCTCTCTTATATGGTCCTCTTCATTAAGCATTATACTAACCGCTTCGTCGTCACCAACTATCACCGCCCCAAATTTTTTATTTTTAATCAAATCCGCCGATATTAAATGTCGCTCCATAATAGCAAATGCCGTGATATCATCAAAATCAGACATCTTATATATTTCAAATTTATCCATTTGCCGCAATATTGCATAAACTGTTTTAGTTAAAGATAAAGCTCTGTCGTCTTTAAGAAAAAACGGAAAAGAGTCTATGTTTCTAGCAAGCCTAGTCCTTGAAGAAATAAAAATATCATTTTTCACTAGATTTTACCCTCTTTTTCATTAATTCTTCTTTTTAAAATGGCAGCATCTTCAAACCTTTCTTCTTTTACTGCTTGAGCCAGCTGTAATTTTAATTGCTTTAATTCTTCTCTTAACCCGCCTTCCCCAGGTCTTGTGCCTGCATGAGAAACTGCATTTTGCAAGTTTTTTATAATAGGATTTAATTCTTCCCCAAGACCATTATAACAATCAGGGCAGCCTACAAACAAGGTATTTAAAATAGAATTTAATGTGGTGCCGCACGATAAACAAGCATGATTCGTTGACGATGCGGCAAAAAAAGGAGAAAACATGCTAGTCTCCAAAATCATTTGTTCTTTTTTATTTAGACATTTTGCGCATAAATTTAAGCGTCTTTTTATACCAGCCTTAGATTCTTCAATATATCCGCTTGCCTGGTTTATTTTGCAGTTTTCACAAAACATTAGAAAAAATTACTCCTCATATTGTACTAACTCTACATTAGCTTCTTTAAACCAAGGAAGTGAAAAACCATCAGGATACCCTCCTGAATAAACAATACGGTTTATCCCTGAATTTATTATCATTTTAGCACAAATCATACAAGGCTGATGTGTGCAATATAATGTCGCACCAACAATAGGAATGCCAAGACGTGCAGCTTGAATAATTGCATTTTGCTCTGCATGAATTGCAAAGCATAGTTCGTGCCTTGTGCCGCTCTCAATTTTCATGTCTTTTCTTAAACAGGCTTCTTTTTCTTTGCAGTTTTCTATGCCGCTAGGCGCCCCATTATATCCAGTAGTAATAATGCGCTTATTTAAAACAATTACAGCACCAATTTGCCTATTTTCTTGATAGCAGCTTGACCAAGTAGCAACTAATCTTGCTACCTCCATAAATCTTTTATCCCACTTAGTGTTCTCGATTTTTCTCATATAAAAATTTTATCAAAATCCTTTTAAAATAGCAATTATTTTAGTTGCATTTTTTCAAAAAAAGAATTATTATATTTTCATTATATATTGTATAAGGAGAATTTTTGTAAAGTGAAAATTAAACCATTATTCGATAGAATTGTTATCGAACAAGTAGACAATGAAGAAAAAACAAAAAGCGGTATTGTGCTTTTAGCAAAAGACCAAGAAAAGCCTATTATGGCTAAAGTTGTAGCAGTCGGTCCTGGCGGACTAATTGACGGAGTTGATGTTAAGATGGTTATCAAAAAAGGAGATTTAGTGTTATATTCAAAATATGCTGGCTCTGAATTTAAAATCGACGGCAAAGAAGTCACTATCATTAAGCAAAGTGATGTACTTGCAGTAGTGGAGTAAATTATAATTATGTAGCTAGGATTCTTCGTTTCATTTTAGAGCGACAAATTTAATTTTGTAGCTATTCTGAACTAAATGAAAAATCTCAGATGTTAAAAAACAAAAATCTTAAGGAGAATAAAATAAAGTGGCAAAACAAATCAAAACTGGTGAAGAGGCTAGAAAAGCCTTAGAAAAGGGTGTAAACATTTTAGCAAACACAGTCAAAATTACATTAGGTCCTAAAGGACGAAATGTAGTTCTAGCAAAAAAATATGGCTCTCCCCTAATTACAAACGATGGTGTAACAATCGCAAAAGAAATCGAGCTAGAAGATGAATTTGAAAATATGGGGGCTCAGCTAGTTAAAGAAGTAACCACAAAAACCAATGATATTGCAGGTGACGGCACTACTACTGCTTGCGTTTTAGCACAAAGCATTGTACAAGAAGGTTTAAAAAACATTGCAGCAGGCGCTAATCCAATGATCATCAGAAAGGGAATCACTTTGGCGACTGAATCGGCAGTAGAATTTTTAAAATCAATCTCAAAGCCTGTTGAATCAAAAACTAGCATCATGCAAGTTGCATCTGTTTCTTCAGGGGACGAGGCAGTGGGCACAATCATAGCAGATGCCGTTGAAAAAGTGGGTAAAGACGGGGTCATCACTGTTGAAGAAAGCAAAACCATGGACACAAATTTGACCGTTGTAGAAGGCATGCAGTTTGATCGTGGGTATGCATCAAGCTATATGGTGACTAACACTGAAAAAATGGAAGCTGTGCTTGACAATCCTGTTATCCTAATCACTGACAAAAAAATCTCTAATATTCAAGAAATTTTGCCTATTTTAGAGCAAGTTGTACAAAGCGGGCAAAAATTATTGATTATTGCTGAAGATATTGAAAGCGAGCCATTAGCAACATTAGTAGTAAATAAATTGCGCGGAACATTTAACTGCGTAGCAGTTAAAGCCCCAGGATTTGGCGACAGAAGAAAAGAAATGCTGCAAGATATCGCTATTTTAACTGGCGGCAAGGTCATCTCAGAAGAAACTGGCTTAGATTTGAAAGAAGTTAAATTAGAATCTTTAGGCAAAGCTAAGCAAGTTAAAATAGACAAAGAAAATACTACTATTGTAGAGGGCGCAGGCAAGTCTAAAGATATTAAAGACAGAGTAGCTGTGATTAAAGCTCAAATGACAGCGTCTACATCTGATTATGATAAAGAAAAATATGCTGAAAGAATGGCTAAATTAGCAGGCGGTGTTGCTGTAATCAATGTAGGAGCAGCAACTGAAGTTGAAATGAAAGAGAAAAAACTTAGAATTGAGGATGCTTTAGCAGCTACAAGGGCAGCTATTGAAGAAGGTATAGTCCCTGGCGGCGGCACTGCTCTTTTAATGGCTACTGAAAAGGTTAAAACTTTAGCTGATAGTTTAGAAGGAGACGTAAAAACTGGTGCTAATATTATATTAAAAGCATTAGAATCACCTGTTAAGCAAATTGCAACAAACGCTGGTGTTGATGGAAATGTTGTATTAAACAACATTCTAGAAAAAGGTAAAGGCAAAAAGAACTACGGCTATGATGCTCTTTTAGACACTTATTGCGACATTGTACAAAAAGGTATAATTGATCCTACTAAAGTGACAAGAAGTGCACTGCAAAATGCAGCAAGCGTTGCTGCAACGTTATTGACTACTGAAAGCGTAGTAGCCGATATCCCATCCAAAGAAGCACCAGCGATGCCTATGGGCGGCGGCATGGGCGGAATGGATGGAATGTATTAAAAATTCAATGTAAAAAAGGTATCTAACTAATGAACTGCCCCCTAAAAAGTAGACATTAAAAAGAAAACACCTAAAGAAGGGTTTAGCTGTTCTCAGCTGTGCAATCAATATGGATTAAACAAAACACAAGTTGAGAGCTGGAGCCGTTGGCAGCGTCAATATGGACGTCAATATGGATTGCCTAAACAAATGACAGGCAAACAACAAGGTCGCCCCAAAGCAAGCGGTGAGGATGAAACCGCTAGAGCAAAAAGTTAAGCGTTTAGAAATGGAGAATGAGCTCCTAAAAAAATTAAACGAGTTGCTAATGGAAGAAGAAACCAAACCAAAGTAATTTTTAGAGTTATTAGTTTGTTTAGCAACTCGTATCCCGTTTCTTCAATGTGCAACTATTTTAATGTCAGTAAAAGTGGTTATTATAAATATTTGCATAGCAATAAAAACAAAGACAATGATTTGCGAACAGCAATAACGCAGATACAAGAAAAATGCAAATATAGATATGGTTATCGCAGAGTTCAAATTGTACTTGCTAGAAAAGGTATTGTTATCAATCACAAACGAGTGTTAAGAATCATGACAAGGTATAATTTATTAAGCAAAATACGCCGAAAGTATATCTATCTAAAGTCTAGCGAGGTTGTGCATAGGTATCAAAATATATTAGTCCAAGATTTTAAGACAAGCGGAATAAATCATAAATGGACTACGGATATTTCTTATATCATCACGCCAGAGGACAGACTTTATCTAAGCGTAATCCGTGACGCTTGCGATGGCTTTGTGGTTGCCTATAAATACTCAACACAGCAAGACTTAAAACTTGTCGCCGATACTGTCAAAGCGGCGTTGAAAAACCACAAAGTAATGTCAACAATTATCCATTCAAATCAAGGCTTTCAATATACCTCATCATATTTGTATAATCAACTTATGAGTGAAAACAATTTGACTCCGTCTATGAGTCGTAAAGCAACGCCGTTTGACAATGCACCAATAGAAAGTTTCTTCTCTGCTTTCAAAAGTGAATGTATTTACTTAGAAAAACCGAAAACTATTAAAGAAGCAAAAGATTTAATAGATGAATACATTGACTTTTATAACTATGAAAGAATACAATTAAAATACAAAGCAACGCCATTTGAAGTAAGGCAACAAAAAATTTCCCTTACAGGCTAGCCTGTAAGGGAAATTCAAAGTATATTGTACCATAGCGGTTTTTGTTAACTGTCCACCAAATGGGGTTCACACTAATATTTGAGTCCCTCTTTTTATTTAATTTTATTGATTTGAATATCATTGAAAGATATTTCTTTTATTCTCTGTAATAATCTACTAGGCACGGTTTTTTTTAGTTAGTGCATCCTCAAACGCAGGCGACATTTCCAGCACATAATAGCCGCAAAAAGGAGGGCGCCTTAAACACATTTAAGGCGCCCTAGGTATCCGA
>Ga0131853_10001101_pt1 | contig 49121 bp, 47 predicted proteins | sample TergutLab28metaG_FD_92764 | JGI IMG/M metagenome (GOLD analysis project Ga0131853, IMG submission 92764) | Labiotermes labralis P1 segment gut microbial communities from Petit-Saut dam, French Guiana - Lab288 P1 (version 2) (version 2) | ecosystem: Host-associated > Arthropoda: Insects >... | reverse complement strand
GTTGTGAATGTGGATCATATAAAACGTGTGGATAAGGCCACTCGTGAGCTTGAAATGATAGACGGCGCACTCGTCCCCATCGCCGTGCGGAAAATGACTGCTCTTTTGAAAACCCTGGGGTAGAAAGCGCACAGAAAAAGAAGCCTAACACCAAGAGCTGGGAACGCTATTTCTTGCGTTCCCAGCTCTTCATTTCTTTCGCCTGTTGATACAGCCGTACATAACTGGCATGGCGGGTGGCCTGAATCTCTCCCGCGTGCAGGGCCGCCAGTACTGCACAGCCCAACTCGGAGACATGGGCACAATCACGAAACTGACAGTGCCCTAGGTAGGGCGCAAAGTCGGGGAAAGTGTATTGCAATTCTTCCTTCCCTGTCAGGTTCATCTTTTCAATATCAAACGAGGAAAACCCCGGCGTGTCGGCAACTTGGGCACCACAACTAAGCGGAAACAGTTCCACATGGCGGGTGGTGTGGCGGCCCCGGCCCAGTTTTCTGCTGACCTCTGCGGTTTTGATGGTGAACCCCGGTTCTAAGGCGTTTAGAATACTGCTCTTCCCTACCCCGGAATTGCCCACAAAGGCACAGACTTTGCCGTGGATTTGGTCTTTGAGTTCCGCTACCCCCTCCCCTGTCTTCGCACTGGTGCGGATGGTGGGGAACCCAGCGGCGGTGTAGATGTCAAACAACCCATCGCCGGGATGCAGGTCTGTTTTGTTGATACAAATAATACTCTCCGCATCATTGGTCGCAGCGATGGCCGTGATGCGATCCACCAGAAAGGGGTCTGTGATGGGGTTTACGGCACTGGCGAGAACAATCATACAGTCCACATTGGCCACCGGTGGCCGGACGAAGCTGTTCCGCCGCGTATGAATGGCCTCCACCACACCTTTTCCCCCATCGGTCATGGAAAAACTGACCCGGTCACCCACCAAAGGCGTCTCCCCGGTCTGGCGGAACTTGCCGCGGGCACGGCACTCAATCGGGTCATCGTCACCATCGGTCACGTAGTAGAATCCGGCCAAGGCCCGGATTAAAGTTCCCTCTCTCAAGTCAGGATTACTCCTCCGGTAGGGTCGGAAACTCTGGACCATTCTCATAACCGTTCGGCGGAGGTGTAGGCGTCGGTGTCGGGGGCGGAGGTGTAGGCGTTGGTGTAGGCGTCGGCTCCGGCCCTCTGGATACGGTTAGGGTAATCTCTGTCCGTTCTGGCACTTCCGTGCCTGCCGGATGGCTTTGCCGGATAACCGTACCGTTTGCGGCGGCATTATATTCCCACTCTTCCCGAACCACCAGATTTTCTTGCCGCAACCGATCAACGGCGATGGTCAGGGTACTTCCTACCATATCCGGCACTCGTGACAACTGCTCTACCGGGCCGGTGCTCACGAACAGAACCACTGGGCCATCTTCCGGGATAGCCCTACCCGCTTCGGGGATGGTGCTAATGACATGGTTTTCCATAATCTGGTCGCTGGCCTCTTCCCGCCGCATGATGTTTGCCGCAGAAACACCTAATTCCATCAACCGTGTCCGGGCCGCTTCATAACTCAAATTGGCCAAAGACGGCATCTCAATATTGTCTGAGGGTGCCGCCACGAAGAGAGTAACAGGCACCAGCCCATCATCATTCGGGGCGACTGTGCGGCCGGCAGACGGATTCTGGCGGAGGATGGTACCCTCAACAGCTTCGTCCGTTGGCTCATGTTGGATGGTAAACTCATAGATTTCCAGATAGTCTCGGTCGGTATAGACCCGCTCAACTTGACGGCCGACAAAGTCATCTACCTCAACCCGCTCTGGAGCTGGGGCGAATAGGTTGCCTAAAATCAGTTGCCAGAGGAAGATGAAGATTGCAATCAGAGCCACAACAACGCCGCCTACGCCCAGCATGGTAGACACTTTTCTGGACTTACGGTTGCGGTTATGGCGCCGATCCCGCTCTTCTTCCTTGGTCAGGGGCCTTTTCTTGCGGCCCCGGTCTTCATCATCATCTAAGTTTGCAACATTGCTAGCCGGACGGCCCGGCGGGCGGCCCGTTGCCGTGGGTGCAACCCCCGGTCGCGCCGCCGCAGATGCGGCAGCTCCGCCAACTGCGCCAGCCATAGCGCCTATCCCAAACGCCGCCCCGAAGGGGAACACGATGTTGGGGTTCTTCCGAAACTCTTCAAAGTCCCGGAGCAAGTCATCCGCTGTTTGATAGCGCAGATTTAAGTCTGGGTTCATGGCCTTCATGGTGATGGCCTCTAACCCCGCCGGAATCTCTGGGTTTATCTCCCTCGGACTCAGCGGGATTGAGCTAATGTGTTGAATGGCCACCGACACCGCATTGTCCCCATCAAAAGGCAAACGGCTGGTGAGCATTTCGTATAACACCACACCCACGGAATACAAGTCAGACCGTGCGTCTACCTGACCACCTTTGGCCTGCTCAGGGCTGATATAGTGGACAGAGCCTAATGCCTCTTGGGTCATGGTGGCATTCTGGTCGTCTAACAACCGCGCAATGCCAAAGTCGGCCACTTTCACACTGCCGTCTTTTAATATCATGATATTATGGGGCTTAATATCCCGGTGGATAATCCCCCGAGAGTGGGCATGACTCAGTGCCTTTGTAATCTGCGTTGCAAAGTGCAGGGACTCTTTCCAGTTAAGCTTCCCCTTGCGGTTCATGTACTGCTTGAGGGTAATGCCCTCAATCAGCTCCATGACAATATACTCTGTCTCCAGACTTTTCGACACGTCATACACCGCCACAATGTTCGGGCTAGACAACATCGCAACAGCTTGAGACTCGGTCTGGAACCGTCTGCGGAAGTCGGCATCCAGTGCCAAATCCTCTTTGAGGATTTTCACCGCCACCAAGCGGTTTAAGCGATTGTCACGGGCCTTGTAGACCATGGCCATGCCGCCGGTGCCGATAATTTCCAGCAATTCATATCGCCCGTCTAATACGGTGCCTAGGTATTTGTCCATTATCATTCTCCTCTTTTATACATCTGGCCCGGTGGGCCTTCTTTTTATTAAGTCTTATATACGAATCATCACCGCTGTGATATTGTCCGGCCCGCCAGCTGCTAGGGCCAAGGTGATTAGCATGTCACAACATTTGTCTAAGTCCGGGATGTGCTGAATCTCTTCTAACATTTCTTGATTCGTCACCGTGTTCGTGAGTCCGTCCGAGCAAAGAAGCAGACGGTCTCCCGTTTGCAAATTGACTTGAAACAAGTCACAAGTCACCTGCGGCTCGGTGCCCACTACCCTTGTAATCAGGTTCCGATGGGGGTGGCGCATGGCCTCGTCTTGGGTGATATCCCCTCGGGTTAGCATTTCTGCCACTAGGGAGTGGTCTCTTGTAATCTGGACAATATTCTCACCGGATATATGATACGCCCGGCTGTCGCCCACATTGAGGATATAGGCCTTTTTCCCCTTCTCCTGCTCTCTCACCAAGACACCCACTAGGGTGGTGCCCATGCCACGGCGACCCGGCTCAGTCCGGGCCATCTCGTGGACAACACGGTTGGCCGCCGTCACGGCATCACGCAGCGCATCCTCTACCAGCCCGTCGTCTAACAACGCACCGGGCTGATTTGCTAAGGCCTCGGCAAACGTCTCCGCTGCCAACCGGCTTGCCACGTTGCCTGCCTTGGCACCGCCCATCCCGTCACAAACCACGGCGATGACCACTTTGTCTTCCGCCACGCACTTGATTTCGAAATGGTCTTGATTGTCCTTGCGTACGATTCCTTTGTCCGTCCGTCCGGCAACAATCATATTTTTACTCCCCCTCTTTCTTGCGTCTCAACTGTCCGCAAGAGGCATCTATATCTCCGCCAAGGCTCCGACGGACGGTGACGTTTACGCCGCCTTGCCGGAGTATACTTGTAAATCGGGTAATCCTATCTGCCCCACTGGGCGTAAGCACTCGCTCTCTGACCGGATTTAGAGGAATTAGATTCACATGTCCGCCCACAGACCGCATCTGCTCTGCCAGCAACTTGGCTTGCGCTGGGCTGTCGTTTGCGCCGTCAATCATGGCGTATTCAAAACTTACCCGACGGCCTGTCCGGTCAAAATACCGCTTGCAGGCGGCCAGCAGTTCTGCCACACCGCCATGCCGATTCATCGGCACCAACCGATTTCTCGTCTCATCGTCCGGGGCGTGTAACGATACTGATAATGTCAATTGTAATTGATATATACCCAATTTGTCAATCTCTTCTACTAATCCGCAGGTAGATAACGTAATATGCCGCATCCCAATGTGCAGTCCGTCGGGGTGATTGACCAGTTTTAAGAAGCGAATCACATGCTCAAAATTGTCCAGCGGCTCCCCGATTCCCATGAGGACAATGTTGGAAATTTCATGGCCGCTCTCCTTTGCGGTAAATAGCACCTGGCCCAGCATTTCCGAGGGTTCTAGGTTCCGTACCAGCCCGCCAATGGTAGAGGCGCAGAAGCTGCATCCCATCCGGCATCCCACTTGGCTGGAGATACAGACCGTGGTGCCGTGGTGGTGATGCATGAGCACAGTCTCCACACAGTTGCCATCGGAGAGCTCCCAAAGATATTTTATCGTGCCATCGGTTTTGGATGTCTGTTTTACTGCCAGCTTCGGCACGGTGAGGGTGAAATGTTCTTTAAGTGTTTCCCGAAGTGGGGCAGAAAGGTTGGTCATCTCATCAAAACACGCCACGCCACGGGTAAGCCACTCAAATATCTGCTTGGCGCGGAAGGACTGTTCGCCAAGAGCTTCTATGGCTGTTTTCATTTCTTCGGGAAGCATGGAGCGGATGTCTTGTAATTGCATGTTGGTTGGTTTCCTGTCATTGGGGGTAATTTTTTACTCTACGTAATAACAATCTTCAGTCCACTTTGCCCATTATTTGTGCCTGCTTCTCTCTATGAGCAGAGAACCGCACGATACGCAACGGTGCCACCATCATCAACCCAAAATCAAATAATACGCTGTGGCAAATGCAAAGCCGGGCAAGAAATTCGCCACTTTTATTTCCGTCTTCAATGCCATATTCAATCCTATGCCCACAATCATGATGCCGCCCACAGCCGAAATTTGCGTTATCATCTCGTTTGTCAATACATTCTGCAAATATCCTGCAAAAAATTCGATGCTACCCTGATAAACAAGGACGGCCGCAGCCGAGAGCAGTACGCCGAAACCGAAAGAGGAAGCCAAGATCATAGCACTCACGCCGTCAAGAATAGATTTGGTAAGTATAATGCTCCTGTCGTCTCTCATTCCACTTTCTATTGAACCGATAATTGCCATTGCTCCTACGCAAAACAATAGCGTAGCCGCAACAAACCCCTCTGCAAAATCAGCGTTTTCATCGCCGCGCTTTAATTTGCTTTGTGTCCATATTCCAAATTTGTTTAATCGACCATCTATATTTAAAAATTCACCAGCGAACGTACCTAGTGTCAGGGATATGACCAAAAGCATAAAGTCGCCTTCCAGCGCACCTGAAATTCCAATGATACAAACACAAATCCCGATTATGCGAATGATATTCCCTGAGATTTCTTTGCTTATCTTACCCCGGAATAAAAGTCCGAGGATACCTCCTGCCAATATTGCGGTGGCGTTTATTATTGCACCAATCATGATGTGTTTTTATCCTTTTTTCTTTCATTAGGCTGGTGAGTGTATACGTATTGTGCTCTCTCGGTGTCCCGATCCTTGACTTTTTCTGTCGGCGTACCGCCGAGGATTTCTTGGCGGCAACCGCCGGCTTGTTTTGCCCTGCCGGGCGGGCCTTCTTTGCTGTTTCGCAAAGAAGCAAAGGAAACACAGGGGCTGCGCCCCTATGTACCCGCTAAGGGCAAGGGCAGAGTGACAACGGTTTTGCACCTTATACTCCGCACTGGCGCAAAAACCCTCACGCCGGATGTAATAGTACTCTCAACCCCAATGGTCAAGGGCGGTGGTGGGGCCGGTGGGACGTTCTATTGAACTGCGCTCACGAATGGATAGTATTTGTCCTTTTGTAGGGGACGTGCCCCTGTGCGTCCCGGCTCTTGACCTTTTCTTATCGTAGGGGCAGATATTGTGTCTGTCGGCTTTTATCTTCTCTACTCCCCTTTCCGCATCTTACAAAAGAAAAACCCATCCGTATCATACTCATGGGGGTATAACGTAATCTGTCCCTCTGACACCGCCCCAATCTCACCGGGTAGCGTGAACGCTTCCGGAGCAAATCCTTTGGTATCAAACAAAAACCGTTCCACTACACCTCCGTTTTCCTCTGGCAAAATCGTACATGTCGCATACAACAGCACCCCGCCGGGGGCCACGCAATGGGCGGCGGCTTGGAGGATGGACAGTTGTATCTCTGGTAGTCTGACGATTTCCTCTGGGGTTTTGTTCCGTATTTCTGGTTTTTTTCTGATAATACCAAAACCAGAGCAAGGGGCATCTACAATAACGGTATCGAACATGCCGATTTCAGCGGGGTCTAGGGTGCGGGCATCGGCGGTTTGAGTCTCTATGATAGTAATGCCGAGGCGGGCGGCCCCGGTTTGGATGCTGACTTGTTTTTTCTCTGCAATGTCCCCGGCTAAAATCTCGCCGGTATTCTGCATCCGAATGGCGGCGGCAAAACTTTTCCCACCGGGGGCGGCACAGGGGTCTAACAGGCGGGTGCCGGGTTTTGGGTCTGCCGCCAAGACCGCTAGCTTGGCCGCCGGGTCTTGGATATAGATACTGCCGTCTTGGAACGGGCTAAGCCGTGCAGGACTTCCCGCATGGGTGAGGAGTAAGCAGTCAGATAGCCATTGGTGTGGCTGGGCGGTGACACCTTCGGCCTCCAAGGCCGCCATGACTTGGGCTGTGTCGGTTTTTAGGGTATTGACTTGGGCGTATAAGGGGACTTCCCTATTATTCGCAGCCAGAAGTGCCTCTGCACTCTCTAGCCCCAGCTCGTCCGCAAACCGCTGTACCAACCAGCGGGGATGGCTGTATTGGATGGCAAGCCGCGCTATGGGGTCAGTTTGGGGCAGTTCCGGCAAATTGTCCTTCCCCTCCGATAGTCGGCGGAGAACAGCGTTGACTAACCCTGCGGCTCTCGGGTTTTTCGCCTTGGTAAGCTGGACTGCTTCGTCTACTGCCGCCCGTACAGGGATGCGGTCGAGAAAGAGTATTTGATACGCCGCCACCCGGAGGATATGTCCCACCCGCGGCTCCAGCTTCTCCACAGGTGTATGGCTGTAGGCACCCAGATAAAAGTCCAGCAACGTGCGGTTTTGCAACACCCCAAAGGTCAGCTTCGCCGCCAACGCCGCATCCCGTGGGTCTAAACCCTGTCGGGCAATCTGCTGGTCTAAGGCTGTCTCAGCCGAGGCCCCGGCCTTGTGATAGGCTTGTAAGGCGGCCACTGCTGCACCTCTGGCGGATGACCGCTTATCCAATGGGATTCCCCCGCAGATAGTCCGCCGCCGCCATGGGCTTCTTGCCGGGGGCTTGGAGGGTGGTGATAACGATTGACCCGTCTCCACAGGCAACCTCTAAGCCGTCTTTGCCAGCAGAGAGCACCGTGCCCGGCACTCCGCGCCCCTGCCCGATATGGGCCTGATGTAGCTTGAACGTCTTATCCCCAAATGTCGCTGTTGCCATGGGCCAAGGGTTCAGCCCACGGATTTGGCTGCATATCTCCACGGCAGACCGCGCCCAATCCACCGGGGACTGTTCTTTTGAAAGGGGCGGCGCAAGCGTGGCAAAACGCTGGTCTTGCGGCACCCGCCGTATCGACTCATCTGCGATGGCGGGGATGGTGTCCGCCAAAATCTTCGCACCCTCCACTGCCAAACGGTCTAACAACTGTCCTGCGGTTTCCTCTGGGAAAATTGGTCGTTCCACTTGGGTGAGAATGTCTCCTGTATCCATCCCTTCATCCATCTGCATCACGCTAATCCCCGTGACCTGCCGACCGTCTAACACCGCCCACTGGACAGGGGCCGCACCTTGGTACAGGGGCAACAGGGACGGATGCAGATTGATGCACCCGTGAGGCGGAATCTCCAAAATTGTCCGGAGCAAAATTTTGCCGTAGGCCACTACCACAATCAGCTCCGGGTTCAATGACCGCACAAACTCTGCCGCTTCGTCATTTCTCAGTGTGGTGGGCTGATATACGGACAACCCGTATTCTAAAGCCAATACTTTCACCGGGGACGGTGTAAGCTGCATCCCCCGATGCTTTGGTTTGTCCGTCTGGGTAACAACCCCACAGATATCGTGCCCGGCCTCATAAAGTGCCTTTAGGGTCGGACAGGAAAAGTTCGGGGTGCCGAAAAATAAGATACGCAATTGAATCAAGCCCCTTCCAGTTGGTCTTCATGAATCAGCTCTTTCGTGAGCCGGGTATATAACAGGCCGTCTAAATGGTCAATCTCATGACACAGCGCACGGGCGGTGAGGCCTGTACCCTCTACCTCAACCCGCTCCCCATGGCGGTTTTGGGCCACTACTTTCACCCGTTCGGGGCGGGCCACCTCGCCTAACAGGCCGGGGATGCTAAGACACCCCTCATACCGCACCTGCTCCCCCTCGGTTTCCACAATCTCGGGGTTGATGAGTTCAAACAAGGTCTCTATGGGTTCCTCATTTTCATCTACATCAATATCCAACACCAAAATCGCCCGGCGGAGTATGCCCACTTGGGGCGCCGCCAAGCCCACCCCATTTGCGTCCGTCAGGGTGTCTTTCATGTCGTCTAATAATGTATGGAGCCGGTCATCGAAGGCGGTCACGTCTCTGCTCACCTTGGTCAAGGTGGGGTCACCTTCTTTTAGGATTGTTCTAAGTGCCATATTTGCTTCTCCTCTAAGTGTTCCAGATTATCCGCCGTCTACATCGCCGTAGACGGTGACGCCCCGGTATTCTTTCATGGTCGGTACCCGGCGTAAAATATGGGCCACCAGTCCCCGTACCAGTTTATTCTGCTGACATCGGATGGTCACATGATACCGATACCGATTGTTGACTTTGAGTACCCCCGCTGGGGCCGGGCCGATGACTTCTGCCCCCTCGCCTAACTCCGCCGTATGCCCCTCTAAGGTGCGGCGAATGCCAGTGATACAATGGCGAACGGTGGTTTCATCTAACCCGGTGCAGGTGATACTGATTAAATCCCTCATGGGCGGCACGCCTTGCATCCGGCGGAGCAGTATCTCCCGCTCATAAAATCCGTCATAATCCTGCCGGGCAGCCAACTCAATCACCTCGTGCCGAGGGGTAAACGTCTGAATCACCGCCCGACCGGGCCGTGACCCCCGCCCCGCACGACCCACCACTTGGGTAACCAGCGAAAACGTCCGCTCTTGGGCGCGGAAATCGCCCATGTACAGCCCTTGGTCGGCAGAGACCACCCCCACTAAGGTCACATTGGGAAAGTCCAACCCCTTGGTCACCATCTGGGTGCCGATGAGGATGGGGATGTGTTCTCGCTCAAACCGGGTCAACAGAGCATCATGGCCCTGACTGGGCGTAATGGCATCCGTGTCCATGCGCAGAATCTCTTTGCCGGGGAATAAGGCTTGCAACTCATCCTCCACCCGCTGGGTGCCGGCACCGATGTGCTTGAGAATCCCGCCGCAATCGGGGCAATCGTCCTCCGCCGGACGGCTATAGCCGCAGTAATGACACATGAGGCGATTATTGGCCCGGTGATACGTCTGATTGACACTGCAATGTTCACAGCGGTAAGTATACCCGCACTCGCCGCAAACCAGCAGGTTACTGGTACCACGGCGGTTGAGAAACAAGATGCTTTGCTCTCCGGCCTCTATATTTTTTGCCAACTCGTCTTTCAGCTCTCGGCTGATATTAGTCGGGTTGCCGCCTTTGAGGTTTTCCCGCATGTCGGCGATAATCACCTCCGGCAACTGCATCTGGTTATAGCGGTTAGGAAGCCAAAACCCATGATACCGCCCGGTTCTCACCCCATAGGTGGTCTCTATGGCCGGGGTGGCGGAACCCATGAGGAGTAGTGCGTTTTCATGGGCACAGCGGTATTTCGCCACGTCTCTGGCATGATACCGGGGGGATTGTTCGGATTTATAGGTGTGTTCTTGCTCTTCATCTATAACAATCACGCCCAGATTCTGTACCGGCGCAAACACCGCCGAGCGGGTGCCCACCACTACGGACACATCTCCACGATGAATCCGCTTCCACTCGTCATAACGCTCTCCCAACCCCAGCGCACTGTGGAGTACCGCCACTTGGTCGCCGAATCGGGCGGTAAAGTTACCCATGAGTTGCGGCGTTAAGGCAATCTCCGGCACCAATACAATCGCCGTCTTGCCGTCTTGGAGCACTTGGTCAATCAGGTGCAAATACACCGCCGTTTTCCCGCTGCCTGTGACCCCTTGCAACAGTGCCGCCTCCGCTTTATCATTGCGATAAAGCGCAAGCAGCCCTTCGTATGCCGCCTGCTGCTCGTCACTGAGTACTTGCTCTGTGGGCCGCACCCGCCCTGTGACTTCCGGGCGGCGGAGTACTTCACGGCTTTCTATGACAATCAGCCCCGCCTTGGCCATGGCATTGTATGTTTGGCTTGTTGCCCCGGTGTAGTAGGTCAGCTCCTTTGCGCTCACCTCTCCCGCTGAAGCCAGAAGCTCCAGCACCTCCGCTTGCTTTTTGGCTGTGCGGCGTTTGCGCTGGGCGTATTCTAAAGCGTCCTCCGGCCCGATGGCTAGGGTGATAAATTTCTGCAATTTGTCTTTGACCCGGCGGGTTTCGTCTGTTGACCGAACGATGGCGTTTGCGTCTAACAGCCGCCCGATCCCATTTGCGGCGACTTTCTCGCCTAGGGTGCGTATGAGTTCCCGCTCATCCACGCCGTCTTTGGTCTCGAATAGATAATCCAACACCGCAAGGGCCGCCTTACTATGCCCCGCTAACCCTTCTGCGGCAGGGCGGTTCATCCCATCTGCCAAGCGATACCGATACCGAATCTGATACCATAACCCTGTAGGTAGCATGGCCCGCACAGCGTCATAGACGGTACAAAAAAACCGCTCCCGCATCCACAGGGCCAGTTTAATCTGCGCCTCGTCTAACACCGGCTCTGCATCCACCACGCTGTCAATGGGCTTTAAGCGGGTGAACGCACTTTGTTCTTCCGCAGACAAAACCAGTCCCTCACATCGGCGGTTGCCTCGGGCGAAGGGTACAATGACTCGTACCCCGGGTTGGACTGCGTCGGCAAGAAGCTCCGGCACTAGGTAGTCATAGGGCTTATCAATGGAATAGGTTGCCGCTGATACGGCTACTTTTACAATTGTTCCGCTCATTGGCAACCTCTCCTTTTTCTCTTCGGCTTTCGCCGATTCTGTCATGGCGGATGCCGCCAACTGGTCATGCCCTGCCGGGCGGGCCTTCTTTTTGTCGTTGAACAAAAAGAAGCAAAAAGTCAACTCAGGGGCATTGCCCCTAAGTACCCCGAAGGGCCGTAGCTGGGCCTCCTAGTGGGCAGGGGCTTTGTGTGCAGCGGTAGTCTCCTACGGGTGTGGGTGGTCTGTGGTGCCACTGTCTTGTCATTTGAAGGGGCTCAAAAACAGCGGCCATAGGGTCAAGAGAGTTAGGTCTGGGTCAAGGGCAAGGGACCTACTCGACTGGCTCTCCTAAACACGGAGAGCCTCGTGCTCGAAAATGGATGGTTTGTTTACGTGTCCTTTGTAGGGGCGACTTATAGTCGCCCGGCCCTTGGCCGTGGATAATGCTTATTTTCAGAACTCTCCATTTAAGTATTTTTCTATATCAGTAACAGGTATTTCTGTACGTGTAGCAACTTCTGCAACCGACATACCGTTAGACATGAACCGTCGGATAACATGCAACATTTTTTCTCCAACTTCAAGAATATGACCGTCCAAATCATAAATATGGATACCTCTTTGCCCCCAAGGTTGTTCAACTACTCCGCCTTTTACAAGTTCAATATTGGGATAGCTTTCAACTTTCGCAACAAATTCGTCAAAATTATCTGTCTCAAAAACTAATTCCATATTATGGGAGCGATTTATGACGCTTTCCTCTGGCACACCAATTATTTCATCGAAGCCTTGTTGTAAAGCGATACCGCCCTTAAAACTAACATTAACACCCCAGTCAGTATCAACTTCCAAGCCCATCAAATCTTGGTAGAATTTTTTTGATGACCCTACATCTTTTACAGATAAGCATACACATTCGTATTTCATTTCTAAAACCTCCGTTTTTATTCAATCATAGCATATTAAATGCGACAGCCGTGTGTCATGTTATATTATATAAATTATCTACACCACAACATACCCACCGCCACCACCGCCCTTGACCATTGGGTCTTCGACGACTATAACATCTGGCTAGAGGGTTCCGGCACCAGTGCAGGGCATAAGGGGCGAATACAGCGTCACTCGCCCTTGCCCTTTGGGGTACATAGGGGCAAAGCCCCTGTGTCTCTTTTGCTTCTTTGTGAGACAACATACTACGAAACTTCCGTTTGCGAGTGTTCTTCTCGCAAATGGTTAGTTGAGTTAATACCCGCAGGGTGAAGAAGGCCCGTCCGGCAGGACATGACCAGTTGGCGGTTTACGCCAAGAAACCCCTCGGCGGCAACGCCGAACAAAAAAGACAGTGGCCGCCCCTACACCACAGGGTCAATATCAATCGTCAGTCTACCGTCTGCGATCTCTTCAATGGCATAGGACACGGCCTTTTTGTCTAACACATAGCCTTGTTGCTCCGCTTGGTCAGAGATATTTCTGGCCCGTCTTGCGGTGACGTTGACCAGCATATAGCGGCTGCTGACCTTTTCTAAGAGTGTGGTCATGGAAGGATATAGCATCATAATGGTTGTCCACCTTTCGTTGTTTATGAATCAATTAAATGACGTCTGGACTCTAACTTACAGTGCTCGGCCTTGAGGATGGACAACACCTCGTCCACTGCCTCGTCTATCTTGTCGTTGATCACCAGATAGTCATAAAACATGGCTCTGGCAAATTCTTCCCCGGCCCGTTTCAGGCGGCCGATTATCTTTTCCTCTTGATCTGTGTCTCTGGCCCGAAGCCGTAGCTCCAATATCTCCATCGAGGGCGGGAACAAGAAAATCGTCACCGCTTGGGGCATCTTTTCTTTGACCTGCTGGGCACCCTGCACCTCAATGTCTAAGAATACATCAATCCCGGCCTGTAACCGTTCCTCAATGGGTCGCCGGGGGGTGCCGTACCAGTTGCCTACATAACAGGCAGACTCTAAAAAGTCCCCCGCCTCACGCCGTTCGGCAAATTCTTCTTGGCTGATATAGTGATAATCTTTCCCCGCCACCTCACCGGGCCGTGGCCCTCTGGTGGTGTCGGTGATGGAGAAATATACCTCCGGCATCTGTGCCAGTACTTCCCGCAGTATGGTACTCTTCCCACTGCCCGACGGGCCGGATAGAATAAATAGCTTTCCCGTTTTCTTAATCGTCATGTTGCTCTGCCTCATCCTCTCCGTGGGATTTGCCGGCAATCCGCCCGGCCACGGTCTCTGGCTGGATGGCGGATAAAATCACATGGCCCGAGTCCATGATGACCACGGCCCGTGTCCGGCGGCCATAGGTGGCATCTACCAAGCTGCCCTTGTCCCTGGCCTCGGTAATAATCCGCTTAATGGGGGCCGACTCTGGGCTGACAATGGCAATTAAGCGCCCTTGGGATATCATGTTGCCGAATCCGATGTTGATGAGCTTCATACGCTGTCCCCCTATTCAATATTTTGTGCCTGTTCCCGGATTTTCTCAATCTCCGCTTTCAAGGCAATGACCAGTTTCCCAATCTCTAAATCGTTACATTTCGATCCAACCGTGTTGGTCTCCCGCCCCAGTTCTTGGAGCAAAAAGTCAATCTTCCGCCCCACACCGCCGCCGGTTTGGAGCATGTCCCGCAGTTGAGCCACATGACTGCGGAGCCGGGTAATCTCTTCGTCCACCGCCACCCGGTCAGCGAAGATGGCGGCCTCGGTTAAAATCCGGCTCTCTTCAACATGGGTACCTTCCAGCACCTCACGCATCCGCTGTTCCAGCTTCTCCCGGTAGGCAATGACCGTCTCCGGGGACAGCGCCTCCACCTTGGCGGTGAGGGTTTCAATCAGGTCTAAGCGACCTGCAATGTCTTGCCGCAACTTCTCCCCTTCCACCTCTCGCATGGCGCAAAAGGCTTGCAGGGCCTCATCCATGACGGCGCTTAGGTCTTTGGCAAAGGCCTCTTGGTCTGTCTCCGGCCGCTGTACATTGAGCACCTCCGGCAATTTCGCCATCTGCATAGCGGTGAGGTCGCCCTCTAGGCCAAATTGGCCTTTTAGGGTCTCTAAGGCGGCCATGTAGGCTTTGGCTAAAGGCTCGTTGATGGCAATTTCCACCTCACTGTCCTCTGTGCTGGCTACGTTGACAAACACATCCACTTTCCCCCGGTTGGCAACAGTACCCACTTGTTTTTTTAGACTTTCCTCCGCAAACAGATACAACCGTGGCATACGGACAGTCACGTCTAAGTACCGATTGTTCACAGCACGGAGTTCAATGGTAAGTTCCAAATTCCCGGACACACCGCTTGCACTGCCGTAGCCCGTCATGCTTCTAATCATTGTAGCCCACCGTCCCTATGCTTGTATAGTCGAACAACTTGGAAATAGGCCAACACTTTACGGTCTATTTCCCGCATTTCTGCGTCTTTCTCCTTGCCGGGCGTTAAGCACGCCTGCGTCGTCATCCTTGAACTGCGTAAAATATCCTCGCAAAGCATTGGCCTATTTCCAAGTTGTTCGACTATAGATTCTAGCCAAATAAAAGCCAATTAACTTACTCATACCAATATCGTACACCAAAAACGCCGCCGCACCGCCTAAGTAAATTAAGGCCAAGGCTTGGTCGCCAAAGGGAATCACACCCAAAAACACTTCCCGCCAGAGGAGGATATACCCGCTCCAAACCAGTGCAAATACTGCAAATTTAATGGCCCAGCCCAATATTTGAGACTTTTGCTGCTCTGCAATGCTCTTGATCAAGGGGTAGAATCCAAAAAAGCTGGCAAATAGTATCACCCCAATCCGATCCGGCACGATGAGAAACCCTAACAATGCCGTAGCCACAAAACAGAGGACGCCGTACCGCCTTCCTCCCTCAATCACCGACACCGCCACAAACAGGGCAGTCAAGGCCGCAAAAGAGAGATGCATCACGGGAAACAAAGCCCCCAAGTACAGCACCACCACACCCCCCGCTACAGTGAGGGCGGTAAACGCCAAACTGCGTGTAGACCCCTTCATCGGCAGAGACAGTTCATGCACATGAGGGCCGTACAGCAATCACACATATCCACGCCGCCTTGGTTTCCCATGCCGCCCCGATAGGCAAAGCCGCCGCTGTTCATCTGCTGGGCCGCCGTCTGGTACTCTCGGTTCTGGGGCTCCATGGATGCGGCTTGGTTGATATGCTGTCGTGCTTGGTCGAGCCAACCTTTGCGGTACGCCAAGCTACCCATGAGAAAATGCCACTCTGCCCCCCGGTCGGTGGCGGCATTTAGCAATTGTTCCGCCTGGGCCAGATTCCCCGTCTGGATGGCCATCCGCACCTGAGAAAACTGTCCGGAACCGCCGCCGCTGTAGCTTTGGCCGCCGCCACCGGCAAACCCATTGCCAGACCCGCCGCCACGCATTCGCATAATGGCGTCGTAGGCTTCGTTGATGCTTTTCATCTTCTCTTGGGCCAAGTCTGATAAGGGGTTGTCGTGATAGTTGTCCGGGTGGTACTTCCGGGCCTGCTCCCGGTAGGCTTTCTTAATGTCGTCGTCGCTGGCGTTGGGTGATACCCCCAACACCTTATAGGGATCATTCATTGATTCGTGTCCTTCCTCTCCCATCTGCCCCAACGTCTGCGAAACTGTCCGTTTAAGACACGCTCCGTCACCGCCGGAAATCCCAGATAAATTATATTTTCTAAAATCCCCCGCCACGCCCCTGCCGGAAGCAGATTATAAGCGGAGGTGATTAGGTTTGCCGAATGGTGCAAGGTGGTGCTGATCCAGTCTCGGTCGGTATCCGTAAGCCCGGCTTCCCCCACCTGAAATCTGGCCACTAATGGGTTAAAGTTCCCCGACTGCTTGTCCTGTTCTAAATCATCGTAGGCATCAATGAGATAAATCCATCGCCCGGTATGGTATAGCAGTTGCATGAGAGTCCGCTCTTTATCTTCGTCTATCCCGTGTGCCGCATAGGATAATATCCCTGCAAACGCATCCGCCACTTGGTCTAATTCCCCGCTATTTGCCTGTTCTAGTATCCGCAGTTGCTCAAGCCGGGCACGGCAATGGGTATCAAACCCCGGAAAATCTTGGGCGGCTTTTTTGTAGGCCCGGCGGAGCAAAAGCCCCGCACCTCGATAGGATAGCCCTTTGAACAGTCCGCTATCCTGCACCCCGTCCCGGAGCCGCCACCATGTGAGAATCACACTAAACCCCGCCGCCTGATGAAACGCATCCCCGCCTACACAGCACTTACGCTTTTTGAGCGGGTGGGCGATGCACCGCTTGTTGCTATATTTGACCTTCTCATTTCCCACTGAAAGCAAGATGGCGAGAAAGGTAAAATCATAATTGAGAATAAACCGGGCCGATAACCCATAATGTGCCTGCAAACTATGGCAAAGTCCGCAATAAGCCGCCCGGAACTGATCCAATTCTTTGACTTTCAACTCTTGTTGCACCGGTATCACGTATCCGAACATCTAACCGTTTCTCCGCAGGTCAACTATAATCCCCTGTCCCGGCAAGGCCATGGCTCCTACAATCTCCGGCTCCCAGTCGCCCACTTGGACGGTGAATGTCTCCACAATCAGCCGCCCTATACTGCCGATATATTCCGTCAGGTTCACTAACACAGAGATATCGCTCTCGTCTAACTCTTCCAATATCTCCGCCGGGCCGCGGATGACTAAGGGCAGGGTCTCTGTGACCACTTCCGCCGCCACATCCTCCGCCTGACCGGCGAAGAAAATCTGACCGGCGGGGATATGGAAGGTTTCTTCCGTCACATCCCGAATCTGGATGTCGATCTCAACGGATTCCACCCCGTCATAAATCTCTGTGAGGGGGGGGTTGGGAATATCCCGCTGAACGATATCATGGATGCCCACTTGATCCAAACGAATCTGAGACAATGGTAAATACTCAACCTCGCGGAGCACCTCTCCGTCGCCGATAAGCAATACAGTCTCTTGGCTCAGTTGATAGCTAAGATTCTCTTCGTTTGCCCCGGCGCCGTACTCGAAGATAGGCCGGATGGGCACCTCTTTGACCATGCTCACCGATACGGTCACGCTCACCGTCACCTCATGTAAGGGTTCCTGCCCCACCTCCACATCTTGCAAGTCCTCTTCGGAAATCGGGTACCCGTCATATCCATAGGCACGGATGGTACCAGTTTGGGTGGTGGTCTCTGATAAGGGCAAGGGGAATTCCGCAACGACTTCTAAACTTGCAATCTGGGCTAAGACCTCTTCCGGCCCATCAATCTGCAAGACTTCCGGGTAGACGCTGGTTCGCCCGCCGACAAAGAAATAGTTCTCGCCGCCCTCTTCTGATATCTGTGCGGTGACGCCGGTGGCTTCTAAGGGCATAGTCTGCCCCGTGACCCGGTTCACCCGGACGATGATGGTGTTGTCTGTGTTGGACTGAGATGCCCGCACTGGCGCATAGCTCAGGCCCCCCGACAGCGTGTTAAATGCGGCAAAGTGGAAGCCGATGTCATACTCCCCCGCCTCTCGAATGCCGGACACGTCCACCACAATCTGGTTATGTTCTTCTAAACGGCCAATATCCGTCACCGACGCCTCCACCCGAATATCCACCCGGTCAGGAGTGTCGGAAGCCAAGCGCAGATTATAGTCATCTAATACACCCAATCCTTCAAACTGGACATAAAAGGTGAGTGTACTGGTCTGGCTGGGGTTTACAGAGTTGACCACAAACAGCCACAGCATAAAAGACGCAATGAGACTGATGATAATATACACCAACTTGTTGTCGAACAGTCTTACTACCGCTTTTCTCATGAGGGCCTCCCTCCCAACCAGCGTTTGATGGGGTTGCCCCGCTTGGTGCCTGACTCCGCCAACAACTCTTGTCTCAGCTCGGCCTCTAACGTCTCTTGGGTCAACGAGCGTTTTAACCGCCCGCCCACGGCCAATGAGATCACGCCGGTCTCTTCAGAGATAATAACCACTACAGCGTCACTTTTCTCGCTGGTGCCCAGACCCGCCCGGTGGCGTGTGCCCAGTTCACTGCCGAGGCTTGTGTTATCCGACAGGGGCAGGATACACCCGGCACTTACGATCCGACCGGCCCGTATCACCACCGCCCCGTCATGAAGGGGTGCCCGATTATTAAAAATGTTCCCGATCAGTTCCATAGAGACCCGGGCATCTAGCCGTGTCCCGCTCCGCACCTCTTCTTCCAAATTCACTTTCCGCTCAAATACAATCAGGGCTCCGGTCTTATGTTTTGCCATCTGACCGCAGGCCATAACCACTTGTAAAATGACGGCCTCCATCCCCTCATCTGCACCGTTCCGATACAACAGACCGGTGATGCTATTGCTACCGACCCGCTCTAAGGCTTGTCGAATTTCTTGCTGGAACAATATCACCAAGGCCAAAATACCCATCTCCATGGCGTGGCTGGTAGTAAAGTGGAGCACCATCAAATTAAACCGCCCAGAAACCCAAACGGCGGCCACCAGTATCAAAATCCCTTTCGCAACCAGTCCCAATCGGCTGCGGCGTAAAAACTTGATGAGTTTATAAAGCAAAAACGCAATAATGAGCATATCAATCACATCAGGCAACGAAATGTTGCCGATGGTGTTGATTGCCCATATACGCACATTATTCCAAGTTGTTGCGAGATACTGCCCCAGGCTCATATTGTTCCCCAATCTAAAGGTGTCCCGGCGGGAGGCGTTCCGCTCCCGCCAATTTCCTTAGATGGTATTTTACCACAAATGGCCTGTTTTTGCAACACACTATCTAATTTTCTCCTATTTTCGCAGGTTCTTGATGATTTGCTCTAGGATAGCTAGAAATTGTGTCACTTCTGATTCTTTATTAAACACCGAAAAACTGACCCGCACCGTGCCTGTGTGCCGGGTTCCGGCAGTCTCATGGGCCAAGGGCGAACAGTGCAGTCCCGCCCGCACCGCAATATTTGCTCTCCCAAGGGCCTCTGCCACGGCCTCACAGTCTGCGCCGTCTACATGAAAGCTTAACACCCCCGCCTGCTGCTCCGGATTCTCTGCGGCATAGGGATACACACCGGGTATACGCCAAAGCCCCGAAAGTAAATAGCACAGCAAGTGCCGCTCTCGGCGCAATATCCGCTCTCGGCCCCGACGGCGGACAAATTCCATGCCCGCCAACAGTCCGCTGATTCCCGGCATGTTGGGCGTCCCCGCCTCTAATCTGTCCGGCAGGTCGTCCGGCATCTCCCAGTGCGCACCATTGCTGCCGGTGCCGCCTTCTAGCAGAGGACAAACCGTATCCGTGTTGCAGATTAAAATCCCCGTCCCCTGCGGGCCGTATAGTCCCTTATGCCCCGGCATAGCCACAAAGGCGGCCCCCAGCGCCACGGCATCTATCTCCGACAGCCCCGCCGACTGTGAAGCGTCTAGCACAAAAGGCACACCGCGCTCCCTGCAAAGGGCCGCAATCTCCGCCACAGGCAAGACATAGCCAAAGACATTGGACACATGGTTACACACCACAAGCTTGGTGTCCGGCGTGATGGCCGCTTCAAAGGCCCCCACCGCCGCCGGGGGTGCAAACAGCGGCGACCGTGCCACTACCACCTCCGCCCCCACGGCGTGAAGGGGCCGCGCCACACTGTTGTGCTCGTACCCGGAAACCACCGCCCGCTCTCCTGCCCTTACAAGACTTTTGATGGCAAGGTTTAGTCCGTGGGTGGCGTTCATGGTAAATACAACATGCTCCGGCCCCGGCGCACCAAACAGGCCCGCCGCCGCTTCTCTCGCCCGGTAAGCCGTATCTGCCGCCGTCATACTGGCCCGGTGCCCGCCCCGGCTGGGGCTGGTCTGTCCAACCAGAGCACAACTTACAGCCCGTCGAACGGCTTTGGGTTTTTGCAGCGTGGTTGCCGCACTGTCAAAATATATCATCTTGCCACCTCTCGGATTTCCCCGGTGGGGTGGCAAACATAAACTCTCGTAATTTTCGCATTCGTCTCACGCAACGCCGTCATGGCGATTGTAATGCTCCGCTCTGACACCCGAACACAATAAGAACACCCCTCTTGACTAAGTCCCTTGGGTGTCCGCAAAATTGTAGCGGTAATGCCCACACGTTCTAGCGCCCGGGCCGCCTTTTGGGCATAGGTCAGGGATCTGCATAGGATTAGATAGGTAGCCACAACAATAGATACTCCTCTCCACATGGTGGAGCGTGCTTTTTATGATACGCTCTAGGTATCTTATGCCGAAGACGTGTTGGTTGCCCCGCTGGGTTTTCTATCTCCCTTAGAGCGTATTTAAAAATCCTATCCCAACAACCCCAAAATCTCTTCTGCCGAAAACCGATGCACTGCATCGCAAAACTGACACGTTACCTCTGTCTCATCTTCCCCGACCGCCATCTCGGCCAGAGCCGCAGGGCCTGCGCTAATCAGTGCCTTCACCACCCGCTCACGAGAACAATAGCACCGGTATTCCACCGGATGCGCTTCTAACATTCGGGGCATAAACCCTTGCAGAACTTGCTGGACAAGTGCCTCCGGCCCGTGGTCTTTCAAGGTGTCGGTGACGGGGCCAGTGGTGCGGATGTTTTGCTCTAGGGCAATGAGCAATTCCTCGGTTGCACCGGGCAACAGCTCTACAATATACCCTCCGGCGGCGAGGACAGATTGGTCTCGGTCTACCAACACCCCTAAAGCCACAGCGGCACCCACCTGCTCGCTTTCTACGTAATAGGCGGCCACATCTTCCGCAATCTCACCACTGACGAGGTTGGTGCTGCCCACATAGGGGTCGCCAAACCCGAAGTCTTTGGTCACGGTGATTAAGCCGTCTGTGCCCACGGCGGTACCCACAGCAAGCTTACCGTCAGGGCGTTTGGGCAAATCCACCGCCGGGTTTTGCACATAGCCCCGGACGTTGCCGCCGGAATCTGACACCACAATAATGCTACCCACTGGGCCGCCGCCATTTATGCGGATTGTAATGCTACTGTCGTCCCCTTTGAGCATGGCCCCCATCATGCTGGCCGCAGACATGGTGCGCCCCAAGGCCGCTGTGACCACAGGCAAGCTACGGTGAATCTGCCGCCCCCGCTCTACGGCGTGGCGGAGACTCACGGCGGTTAATTTAATCAACCCATCATCTGAGATGGCACGGATTAGTTTGTCCATGTTCCTACCTTCTTTCTGCACGGAAAAACATCCGCTCGCCCTCTGTTTGCATGGTGATGTTTGTAAATCCCGCTTGTTCTAACCGTGTTTGTATTTCCTCTGCGGTGTACGCATACTGCACATGAGTCTCCCTGCTCCGCCGCCAAAGGTCACCCGTTCGCTCGAAGAGGTCAAACTCGTAGTAGCAAGCCCTCTCGCCCTCATCGAAGCTACATCGCCACAGACACACAAGATTGTCCCGTTCGTCACAAAACAGCTCTCCATCTAACCCCATAAGCTTCTCTGGTGTGTGGGCATCAAATGCGAATACACCACCCGGTGCCAGAAACAGAAAGACCCGCCGGAGCGTTTCGGTTACGTCCTCCGGCGGTAAATAGTTTAGGCTGTCAAGGGAACTGATTACGGCATCCACTGTGCCGTATAGGTCTAGTTCTGTGAGAGACTGGTGGAGATATAGAATCTCGCCGCCCTCGGTTTTTTCCGCGGCTTCTGACAGCATCTCTGCCGAACCGTCCACGCCGATCATCTGATAGCCCCGCTGGGCGAAAAGCCGGGTGAGTGTCCCGGTGCCGCAGGCCAAGTCTAGCACAATCTCCGGTCGGCGGGCGACCCCTTGGAACATGCGCTCGTACCGATCGGCGAGGGCAATATAATCCACGTCCTCTGTTAGAGCATCATAGTATGCGGCCAGAGATTCGTAGGCACTCACTTACTGTCTGCCTCCTGCTCCCGTATTTTGGCAAAGGCTGTTCGATACCCGTCTCCTGCGTTTTGGAGCGAGCGGTTGACCCGACTGATGGTGGCACTGCTGGCCCCGGTTTTTTCTAAGATGGTGCTGTAAACCAGCCCCTCGTCTAACATTTGCGCCACTTGATACCGTTGCTCCATAGCGCGAAGCTCGGCCACACTGAGCAGGTCGTCAAAGAGTTGGATACACTCTTCCACACTCTCCACGGTGGCAATGGCCTCATACACGCCCATATGACGGGGCTTTTTGATATTTTTATTCATGAGATGATCCTCCGTATACTGAAAGGGCCGGGGAAACGTCCAAGCACTTTCATTCTTGTTAGTATATTTCCGCACAACTTTCGTACATTACCGAATATATTATACAGAAACTTCCCTGCAGAATCAACCCTTATTTTATTACGCTAGTGAAAGGATTGCACCACTATGGACAAATTAGAACTTGTATCAGACCACTTTTCCAAAGATTACAAGGCGGCAGAAGATATGCTACTCCAAATCTCTATCCACTATCCCCAAACCTTAGACCACCAAGACAGCACCCATGCGGCCCTCAACCACTGTATGCGACAAACGGCAGAAAACCTAGCCGCCGCACTCAGCCAAGGCATGGAGCAAGAGGCCCGTGCCGCATTGAATATGCTGCCGGAGGCCCTACCCTATCAGGTCAGCGGCACCTACACCGCCACTTACAATGACCATGGGATATTGAGCTTTTTCACCGATGTGTTCCTCTATGCCGGCGGGGTGCGGGGCATTACTTACCGCTATGGCAGTAGTGTCCGGGTGAGAAGCGGCACCCCCCTCTTCCTCACAGAGTTATTCCCGGCAGAAGTTGACGCCGCCCGTGCGGTCGTGGAGTTCCTCACAGCGCAAAATCCAGAGATACAGTCGGGCATTGCGGCACACTTCGCACCGGAGAACATTTATTTCACAGAGCAGGGCCTCGCCGTGTTTTATCAGCCTCATACTATTGCGCCGCCTGCGGGGGGAATTCCTGTGTTTGTGATGCCCTATGCTGAGGGCGGGCCATTTTCGCCGGAGGTGCTTGGAAGTTTGTGCGGTTGATTATATGGTCGATACCACTGTAAAACAAAAGCAGCCCAAATCGGCTGCTTCTGCTTATTTAAGTCAAACACAAAACAAACTACCTACACGTCCCACTGATACTCGCCGTTCTCATCCAGTCCATACGAGTCGGCAAACGAGACATTCCAAATCGACTTTGGTATATTCGTGACATCGATTTTGTTCTTGATTAAATACTGCCAAAACCCACTGCGGGAAATATCACCTTGGAGAATCACCCCCACAGGTACCCCGTCATGTGTGATGACTTTTTGATAGCGGTTGCGATCCTCACGGCAATCTTCCACATCCCCAGGGCCAGCGACAAGCCGACCTGCGGACAGGGCCGGGATGCCGAAGAAATGTACTGTGTTCTTTGCCGAGAACGTATCCTGTTGTGTGGTTTTGGTGCCACTCATGTTCATTGCGGCAACTTCGCCTTGTAAAATCGCACTGGGCCAGCTTTCCGAAAGCCCTGCGGCATCCCCTGCGGCATAAATGCCGGGGACGTTGGTGGCAAGGTGATCGTTGACCATGACACCCCGACCGCAAGCAATACCGCTGTCTTGCAAAAACCCGATCATGGGACGTACACCCACAGCCACGATTAAGAGGTCGCAGGGCAAGGTGTCGCCGCTATCCAACGTAACTGCGGACACGTTACCGGCTCCGTCACGAACCACCTCGGTAACCTTTCGATCCAGATAAAACCTACAGCCCGCCTCTTCAAACTTGGCCTGATAGGTGGCGGCGGCGTGGGCATCTAGGTTGGCGGAGAGGATGGTCTCGGCAAAATCTACCACCGTGGGTGCTTTGCCCATCTTGACTAGCCCATAAGCGGCGTCTAACCCCACTAACCCGGCACCAATGACGACGATATGCTCTGCTCGTTTGGCCTGTTCCCGGATGGCGCGAGCGTCAGACAAATCTCGCAGGCCATAGACTTGTTTCGTGCCGCTTAGTCCGTCAATGGGCGGGAAAAAGCTCTCCGACCCGGTGGCGATGAGCAATCGGTCATAAGTTTCACTGCCGCCGTCAAACAGCACACATTGGCTGGCTGTATCAATACCCGTCACTTGGACATTCGGGCAAAACCGAATACGATGCTCGGCAAAAAAACCATCGGAGATAAACGACAGCTCCTCTACCTGCCGCTCTCCACTGACAAAGTGGTGCAACATACAGCGGGAATATACCGCTTCATCAGCGGAGAGAATGACGATTTCAGCATTCTCACACTGCTCTCGCAATACTTTTGCCGCTGTGATGCCGGCGGCACCCGACCCGATAATGACATGCTTCATTCACTCCACCTCCTTCACATAAATGGCTTCTGTGGGGCAATTTTTCACGCAACTTGGCTCGCCCCCGTGCAGGGCACAGAAGTCGCACTTAACCACGTAAGTGCCTGTGGCCCGGTCTGGCTTGAGCACCCCGAAGGGGCAGTTCATGACGCACATGAAACACTGGGCGCATTTGTCACGGTCATACAAGACGTGGCCATCCGGATTTTTCACCAGCGCACCGCTCATGCAAGAATTTACACAGGCGGGTTTGTCACAGTGACGGCAAAACAGAGGCCGACACTTCTCTTCGCTGTCCAACAAAATTGTGTTACGGGACTCAAATTGCGGGTCGGATAAGGAAAACACGGTACCCTCTGGCACATGGGCTTTCATACATGCCACACTGCAATTTTTACAGCCTTTGCATTTGTCCGCCTCAATAAGGATTCTTCTCATAACGCCGCCCCCTTATGAAAGGCCCAATGCCTTGCGCTTTTGCAGGATGATGTCCTCCAACAAAATGGCAGACTCGATAGCGTCACCGTTGATTAACACATGCCCGCCTGTGAGGGTTTTCATGTCCTCACAGAGTACTTGTACGGCAATGGGGCTGCCTGTAACAAAGGGTGGTAACCCTAAATGCAGCGGCAGACCCAACGCAAGACCGAACGCACCATCGGCCAAGGCTTGCTCTTCTAACCACTGGGGTGCGGACAGTACGAGGGGCAGTTGAGGTAGGTCAACGCCTAATGCGGCGGCAATTTCTGTCGCCACAATCTCTAACCGCCCAATGGCGAGGCAGGGGCCAAAGTTTAGCACAGGGGGGATGCCCAGTTGTTGGCAGATGGCCTTCAGTTTCGGCCCGGCAAGCTCTGCCGCGTCCGGTGACATGAGACCGCAATTTTCCAACCCACCGGAGGAACAACCCGCCGAGAGGACTAGGATATCCTTGGCAATCAATTCTTTGGTCAACTCCACGGTAAGCACATCGTGACCGCCAGAAACCAAGTTCGAGCAACCCACCACAGCGGCGAGGCCCTTAATTTGACCGCCTGCAATCAGGTCAATCAACGGCTGCCACGTATCGCCTAAAAATGCTTTGAGAGACCCTTCGCTGAGACCTGTGAGGGTATTGTCATTGCCATGCTCCGGGAGTAGATTTAAGGGTACTTCGCCTCTCCGTGCAACATAGGCCGCAATGATATCGTCTAATATGCGCTCGGTGGCGGCAGTACGCACATCAAAGGAGAAGTCGATTAGCTCTGCATTGGCTTTTTTGGCTACGGAGTCTAGGCAGATTTGCTTAATTTGCAACCCGTCACAAATAGGCTCAATGCCGGGCAGAGTACAGTTAAAGTCGGTCAACACAGCGTCAATGGCACCGGTGGCAAGGATGGCTTCACTGGTGAAATTATTGCCGCCGTGGCCGTCAAAGATTTCTGTATAATGCGCACCCCGCAACTGCAAGTCTTGGCCCACACAGGTACAGCCCACCAGCTTAAAGCCTTTTGCGCCAACGGCTTTGGCTTTTTGAATCACATCCGCCTCTATCAAGCGGTCTTGCAGGGCTGTAATCATAGAGTGCTGGTGCCCTGTAATCATGATGTTAATGTAATCGGGATCAATGACCCGGAACCCCACAGGAGCAAGGCGAATCTCCGGCTCGCCTAACATGACATCGTTGAGCAGATTGGTCAAGGTCAGGCCATATAGCCCCGTAGAGATACCGAGGCGTAGACAGTGCAGTAACATATCCACAGGGTCAGAATTTAAGTTGGTAGAACTTTTGACCGTGCCGGAAAATACCTCCGACTTGGCACCGCCCGGCAGGATGCCTAGCTCTTCCCACCGCCGATACCGGGGGGCATAGGCCAGTTTCTTGGTCAGCTCCATCCGCTCAAAGGCGGGCTTGTACAGGTCGGCCAAAACCGCCTCCGCCACATTGACAGCTTTCTCATAGACATCGGCACCGGTGACCTCAAACATGTCGCAAAGCCGCTCTAAGGCGTTTCGCCCTTTTAGCGTACCTTTTGCAAGGGCAGTGTTTTTCAGGTTCCAAGCGGTATTTTCCACGATGTGGATATAGCACCCAGAACCGGCGGACACGGCCCGCAGGAAATTGCGCGTAACCATGGTGTCCGCATCCGCACCGCAGATCCCCCGCGGAGAATCCGGCGTAATGCGGCACGGGCCGTTGGCACACAAGCGACAGCAGACGCCCTCTAGGCCAAACTCACACTTGACCTCTTGGGCCTCTACTCGGTGGAACGAGGTTTCTATGGGCAAATCCGCAATAAATTGCCCCAATGGCTTGTCTGCGCTCTGACAGGTTGAACAGCTAAATCGTTTGGTCATCATAACCTCTCCTCTACTTTGTTTTTATCAAAAAACGGCTGATCCGTTTATTTGCATCAAAGGGGTTCGTTGCCCCCGTTTAATACTTCTTGCATTGTTTTGGCCTGCAACTCTGCCACCAGTGCCGCTTGCAACCGCTCGAACTCAGCGTGAATCGCACAAGGTTGCTCGCCACGTCGGAAAGGGCAACGGGAATTGTCACCTAGACATTCAAATATAAGCAAGTTCTTATCTATCGCAGCGACAATATCATAGAGCGAGAACTGATCCAGTGATTGGGTCAGTTGATAACCACCCTCTCGCCCTCGCAAGCTTTGCACGAGGCCTGCATGTTCCAGCTTTTTTAAGATTTTATAGGCATAGGGAACCGGAACCCACTCCACCTCACAAATATCCGCCACCGTTTTCTTTTCACCACTCGAGAGTGCCCGGATGGTGCGTACACCATAGTCACATTCTTTTGTCAATAACATAGCATCAACTCCTGCTCTATATGCTTCTTGTATAGCAGTATACATTATCTTGATGATTTATGTCAAGATAAAATTTGTTTGGATAACTCCATGGCTTGTTGGAGAAGTGTTTTTGTATCGTTGAGGCACTCGAAAATCAAGGCGGACATAGCAAGCGCCAAATAAACCCATACCTGTACAGGCGCGAGGTTATTTGACGCTTCCGTATGAACTTCACCCTTACTCGCCGCCACCAACACCCCGGCGCAACACCTTCGTCAACTCCATCACCACCAGCGGAATGGGTGCCAGTAAAAATACGGTGCGCCATTGTTCGAGTGTCAATGGTACCACGCCGAACACCTCCGCCAAGGCGGGATGACCGATGACGGTTACTTGCATCACAACCCCCAGCACAAACGCCAGCACAATCTTGCGGTTGGAACACACCCCAATCCGCAGCAAACTCTCCCGGCTCCGCACACCGAAGGCGTGGAACAGTTGGCTGAGGGCCAGCACCGCAAAGGCAAATGTCCGCCCTGTGGTGTAATCCCCCCACCGGATACCGAGGAAAAACGCCCAGAGGGCAAGGCCGCCAATCATAAGGCCCTCAAAGAGAATATCCATCCCCAATCCGCCGGAAAACATGCTGCTTTTCGGGTTCACCGGAGGCCGATCCATAATATCCCGATCCGCTTTCTCCGCACCCAATGCCAAGGCCGGAAACGAGTCGGTAACCAAATTGACCCAGAGCAGTTGAATCGGCAACAACGGTGCCGGCATCCCCAAAAACAGGGCCACCAGAATCGTCAAAATCTCTCCCACATTACAAGATAGTAAGAAATGGACAGTTTTCCGCATATTCTGATAAATGCCCCGCCCCTCTCGCACGGCAGCGACGATGGTGGCGAAGTTATCGTCTGTGAGAATCATGTCAGACGCATCCCTTGCCACATCCGTACCGGTTTTCCCCATGGCACAACCGATGTCGGCGATTTTTAGGGCCGGGGCATCGTTCACCCCGTCCCCGGTCATGGCCACAATCTCACCCTCGGCTTGCAGGGCCTGTACCACCCGGCTTTTGTGCTCTGGCGACACACGGGCAAATACGGCGGTACGGCTAACCGCTGTCTGGAGTTCACGGTCTGTCATCCGCTCTAAGTCTTGCCCGGTCAACACGCCGGAATGTTTCCCTCTGCCTAATATTCCAAGTTCTTGGGCGATGGCCGCCGCTGTGGTCTGGTGGTCACCAGTTATCATAACCGGGCGGATGCCTGCCCGCTTACAGGTTTGTACCGCCTGCTTCGCCTCAATACGAGGCGGGTCTTGCATGGCGATGAGGCCGAGGAAAATCAGTGTGTTCTCGGCATGTTCCGTAAGCGTCCGGCCTGTTAGCTCGGTCTGCTGATACGCCACTGCGATAACCCGCAAGGCCCGGTCAGCCATCTTGTTATTTTGCCCTAATAGTTCTTGCCGCTTATGTGCTGTGAGGGGCTGTGTTCCGCCAATCGCATCGTAACGGTCACAGAGGTCAAGCAACACATCCGGCGCACCTTTGACAATAAGCAGTCCGCCGTTTGGCCCTTGGTGTAACGTGCTCATCCGCTTGCGCCCGGAATCAAAAGGCACCTCGCTTATCCGGGGATGGCGGCTTTGCTCAACATCTAATCGCACCCCTTGTTTCATGGCCGCCGCTACAATGGCCGTCTCTGTGGGGTCTCCTACTGGCCCTTGTTTTGTGAGCCGCACATTGGTACACAGTGCCCCGTAACGCAACAACCGCCCCGTGTCCGACCCGCCGGAGGCTAACACACAAGCCTGCACCGTCATTTTGTTCTGGGTCAGTGTCCCTGTCTTGTCCGAGCAGATGACCGTGGCGCTCCCCAAGGTCTCTACTGCGGGAAGTTTTCGTACAATGGCCCCCCGCCGCACCATCCGCTGGACACCCAAAGCCAACACGATCGTCACAATGGCAGGCAACCCCTCTGGCACCGCCGCCACCGCTAGGCTTACAGACAACATAAAGCTATCCAATAAATCCGTCCGCTGGATAATCCCCAGCAAAAAGATAAACGAACAGATAACAATGGCAAAAACCCCCATAGTTCGCCCAGTGGCACCGAGCCGCCGTTGAAGCGGGGTTTCCGGCGGCTTTGCATGGTCGATGAGGGCGGCAATCTTCCCCACCTGTGTGGCCATGCCCGTCTCTACGGCTACGACACGGCACCGGCCCCCCACCACAGTGCTACCAGAAAACACCATATTTCGCCGCTCTCCGATGGGTGCCCCTTCATTTATCTTGGCGGCAGCGTCTTTGTCCACAGGCGCACTTTCCCCGGTGAGGCTGGATTCCTCTACCCGCAGGGCGGTACTCTCTACCACCCGTGCATCCGCCGTCACCGCATCCCCGGTCTCAAAAAGTAGCACATCCCCGGGCACAACAGTCTCAGAATCCACCACCAACTCTGCCCCGTCCCGGATGACCCGTGTTTTGGGTGCGCTGAGTGCTTGCAGAGACAAAATAGCCTGTTCCGCCTTGGACTCCTGTATCACCCCCATAGTAGCGTTGAGCACCACGATTGCCATGATCATAATGGGGTCGAGAAAGTCCCCCCGCCCTTCCCACAGAGAAGCGCCCAGAGACAGGGCCGCCGCCGCAACTAGGATAAGTACCATAAAGTCTGAGAATTGTTCGGCAAATTTCCGGGCCAGACTGCGGCCCTGGCGGCCCTCTAATTGATTGGGGCCGACCTGCATCAGACGGGCGTTTGCCTCCTGCTTGCCAAGCCCCTTTGCGCTGTCGGACTTTTGCTGTTTCAGCACCTCTCCCACGCTTTGTAAATACCAGTCCATTTTTTGTCACCCCATTTTTTTGCGTCTTTTGCGCTTGGTACATGCTTATGAGAATCAGGGGACAAGTATGTGTGGTTTAGATTTCGTCTCGGGTATTCGTTTTTTTTGGATTTTCTATTGCGAAAAAGCTCGGAATATGGTATGCTTTTAAATAGCGTTTTGCAAAAACAATCAAAAAGGAGAATTACTCAATATGAACAAACAACGTACAAGATGGATCAGTGCCCTGCTGGCAATCTGCCTGCTCGTCGGCGCACTGGGTGGCACCGCCTTGGGGGCGGGCCCAGAGCCGCTACAAGCTCGGTTTAACGATGTCGGAATCGGCAACTGGTTTTTCAATGCGGTTGAATATGTCGCCATAACCGGGATCATGGGAGGAACCTCATCCACCCGTTTCCAGCCTAACATGGCCTTTAGCCGTGCCATGGTGGTAACAACGCTGTTCCGCATCCATCACGGCAGACCGGCGAACGCCACAGATTCTAGAGATACCCCGTTCCGTGACGTGGCCCCCGGCCAATGGTATGCCCCCTATATCGCTTGGGCGTATGCCAACGATATCACCGAGGGTGACAATGGGCGTTTTGCTCCCATGCGTAACGTGGACAGACAGTCTTTTGCCACCTTACTGTTCCGCTATGCACAAAACATGACAACCATAGATACAACCGTTCGCCAAGGGGCGCAGTGGGCGCAGTTTGCTGACAGAGGTCGCATTCAAGAATGGGCTGTAGATGGGTTGACTTGGGCCAACTATCACGGCTTAATCACAGGCGAAACTGCCACCACAATTGTACCGGGCGGTGCCACCAATCGTGCGCAAGCTGCTACTATTTTAGCCCGGTTCGTTGGAGGGCCGAATGCTTTACCCGCCCCGGCCGTCAATGCCCGGCAGTTTATGGGTCAAAGCTTCAGTGCAATTCAACCCCAACTTGGGACTTTAGTTGAGTCTGGAACGTTGCCCGGAATACCTCACGTCCAGTACTTTGTCTTTGATGCCACGATTCTTGACTTTGTGTTTCCTCACGTTATTGAGGTTTGGGTGCAAAACGGCATTGTGGTTTACGTTGACGTCTGGCCGGTACATCTATTTGGGGCACCTTTCCACTTTGCTGGATTCTCCACTGTTTCTACTCGCGCCGATGCAAGGGCCCGCTTTGGCACCCCTGCACTCGCAGAGCATGAGATGTTTGAGGGTATCTCTTGGCATGACTATTTCTGGATTATAGGCGACAATGAAATCTGGATAACCTTTGCAGACGAGCAGCTCTTTACGGTTGTATACGCATCACGTTCCTTCTTGGAAACCATCCTTGCCTCCCTTGAGACATTGGATGCGGAGTATACGGCATGTGACGAAGACACTCCGTTCCTCGCTACGCAAAGCAGGAGCAGAGACAGAGAAACACTTCTCGCTATGCTCGACGCTAGATAGTAATAACACAACAAGAGCAGGGTTCCCGTCAATTGAGCGGGAACCCTGCTCTTTGTTTTGCTATCACAGCGAAAGACACCTAATCGTTCACACAGTCCCCTGTCAAGGCCTCTTTCAACTCCGCCATCCGTTGACCCAACAGTGGGTGGACAGCATAGGGATTCACCGCACAAAACGGCTCTAGCACAAACAGCCGCTCATGCATCCGGGGGTGGGGGATGATAATATCCGGGTCGTCTGACACCAAGTCACCATATAGCAATACGTCAATATCAATCGTCCGGGGCCCCCAGCGTTCGTTTCGCTCTCGGCCGAGGCCAGCCTCTACCGCCAGCAGGTGGGCCATGAGTTCCCGTGGGGGCAGTGTTGTCTGGGCTTCCAGCACACAATTGAGATAATCGTCTTGCGGAATATCACTCACGGGCTTTGTCTTGTAATAGGGCGAACATTGGGTAACGCGCAAAGCGTCACATGCCATCTGCTGGGCCGCTGTGTCCAGTGCGGCTTTGGGGTCGCCCAAGTTAGCGCCTAGGCCCAGATAAATGCGGTGCCATGCCCGCTCAATTTGCACAGAGATGTTGCGTACATGCTGCCCCACCGGTGCCTGCGGCTTCTCCACCGTCACCACCACACTGCGGACTTGGGGATACGTGTGCAGGACAAAGGCCACCACCTGTTCCGCACAGGTCTCGATGAGATCATACGTCTGTGCGGTGAACACCTTGGCAATCCCGGTACAGACTTCGGCGTAATTGACTGTCTCTGCCAAGTCGTCTGTCATCCCCGCCTGCCGACAATCCAGCCGGAGTTCGGCAGAGATGAAAAATGTCTGCCCGGCGGCTTTCTCTGCTTCCAACACGCCGTGGTGTGCGAATAGCTCCAGTCCGTCAATATAGATGCGATCCATAATGCGCTCCCCTCCTAATGTCTGCCACGGATAATCTCATCCGCCATCATGGCGGCTCGTTTGTTTTCCAGCACGTCATGGACACGGACGAAGGCGCAACCGTGTGTCACTGCCAACACAGTGGTGGCGATGGTGGCTTCTAGCCGCTCATCTGTCTCTAGCCCCAAGGTGCGGCCCATGAAGCTTTTGCGGGATGTCCCCAACATCACCGGGTACGGTAGGGCGGTAAATTGAGACAGGTTTCGTAACACTTCCAAATTTTGCTCTACAGATTTTGCAAACCCCACGCCGGGGTCTGTGATGATGCGCTCCGGGCTTACACCCGCCGCAAGTAGCAAATCAATACTCTCTTGCAAATCCGCCAACACATCCGGCAAAAAGTCTGTGTAGTCTTGATTATCCCGGTTGTGCATGACACAACAGACGGCGTTATATCGGGCGCAGACATGGGCCAGCTCTGGGTCTTTTTGAAAGCGATACACATCGTTAATCATGGTCGCCCCGTTTTGGAGTGCCGCCTCCGCTACCGCCGCTTTATAGGTATCAACAGCAATGGGCACGTCAATTTCGCCTTGGAGTGCCTGTAATACCGGAAGCACCCGGTCAAGCTCCACTTCCGCCGCCACCGGCGTAAATCCGGGCCGGGAAGATTCCCCGCCGATCTCAATAACATCCGCCCCATCCGCCACCATCTGCTTGGCCCGCTGTACCGCTTGTGCTACGGTGGTGTAGGAACCGCCGTCAAAGAAGGAATCCGGTGTGACATTGAGGATGCCGACGATAAAAGTGCGGGTGTGGATGGGGAATTGTGTTGTTCCGATTTGCATGGTATAGGTCTCCTTAGGGTTCATGCTTCACGATAAAACTTATCTTTGATGTGTTTTGCAATGCTGTCGTAGTCGCCGAAAATGGTTTTTAGGTTGATGCCGAGGTTGTCTAGTTCTATTAGTATCTTTTCTTTATTATGAACCTCAATCGTGAGGTCTGGTCTGATTTGTTGAGTTAGTAGGAAGGTAGAATTCGCAGGCTTTACACCGAGTAGGCGCATGGTTTTGAACAAACTCTTATTCTTGATAACATCTCTTTCAGTATGATGAAATTGATATATGAAAGCAGAGTTCTGTGTTAATATTCGACCCGAGATATTTGGCGGTGTATATTGGTGATAAACAGGAAGATAAAAGTTATTTTCCTTGACTTTTCGTGTAGAAAAGTCAAGCTCTTTTTTAGTGTAGTCCACTGTTACTTCATACAGTGCTTTAATAACATCCCACCAAGGCACATCTCCTTTCATTACTGTCTTGAACTTATCGTCAAGTTCAGGAATCATTAACTCTTGGCTGGTGTCTTTTTGAATCCATTCGATAGCCTTGATTGATTTGCTAATAAATCCATCGAATTTAGCTATTTGAGAGAAAAAAGAAAAAATAGCATGATTGCATTCCCAAAAAATTCTATTATACAGGTCGGCATAATATCCACCTTCGCATTTTTTGTATTCATCAATGTGCTTCTTTTCTATAGAGTTAAAGTCTTCTTTGAATTTATTACATATACAAGATATTTGCTTAAAGAAGTCTCTCGGATATTGGGGAGCTTCTACTATATTTGAGATTGCATCCAGCAGGTGGAAAACTACTTGCTTATATTCGGATATAAGGTCTTCACTTATGGTAAAGTGATAGAGAGGATCATACGCATAATACTCCTCGGCCCACTTCTTAATAATTTTTGGCACAAAATCATTCTTGTCATCCTGATCGATTTTCCAATCTCTAATAACCTCATCCTCAATATCTAAGGGCCGTAGTCGATCTCTCTTAATAAAATGCACACGCCCTGACTTGTCATTACTACCACCACACGCAAAAAACAAAGACACCAAAGGTGAATAGGTAAAATCAATCAACGGTGTCGGCAAACCGCTATGCTGTGCAAAAGCAAGAAAGTGTTCCCTTTGCATTTCTGTCAACTCATTGCCGATTTGGTCGTAGAACTCTTGTAGATGTTCTTTCCCAAAAAAATCTTGGTGTTCTTTATATGGCCGAAAAGCAGATGCGGTAATGGCATCATATTTCTCCGGCTCTCCACGGGATATATACTCTCCAAAATTGTGTTTTTCAGAAAGCTTGAAATAGTCCACTATGGACGTAATCGGCCAAATTTTTTCAGTCATAGGTTCCCCCCCCTAATACCGCAACACCGCATTCTGCTTACTCATCTCCCAATTACAAGCCTCCCGGCTATCACACAAATAACACGCCCGAGACAACTTATCCGCCTGAAATAACAACGCCGCAAACACCATCCCCGGCTCTTCCGGCCCTCGGCGGTGGTGTAAAATCGCCTCGCAAATCATGGCGATTTCCCCCTGCCCGAACCCACAATCTTGCAGAATCCGGGTCGCAGGCTCAATGGCAGATTCATTATGTGGCACACCCTCCGCATGTTGTAACCACTTGGTGATATCATGAAGCAGTGCGGCGGCATAGATCACCTCTTTGGAAATCCCCAACCCCTGTTCCAAATTGAGGATATACCCAATCCGGGCCACGTCCCTTGCGTGGGCCATGTCGTGGGTGCAAAAGGCGCTATTGGTCTCGCTTTCTCTATTTTTCTCCATGGATGCTTGGAACAGGGGGTGCTCCAAGATGGCATTCACTCTCTGCATCACACCAATCCCCTATTTTCGATACAGCATGTCCAACGCCTCCGCCCGGAGGGTGGGTTCGGCTTTGATCTTCCCTCGCAGGGCCGTGGTCACGGTTTTCGACCCGATTTTTTTCACCCCGCGCATGGCCATACATAAATGCTCGGCATCAATCACCACCGCCACCCCGGCGGCGTGTGATTCCTGCTCTAATAAATCCGCAATCTGGCCCCCCATTTTCTCTTGCAGCTGGGGACGGCGGGCGTAATGCTCCACAATCCGGGCCAGCTTACTCAACCCCAACAGATGCCCCGGTGCGGGGATATAGCAGATATGCGCCACACCGAAAAAGGGCAACAGATGGTGCTCGCACATGGAATGAAAGGCGATGTCTTTGACCACCACCATCTCTTCACAGAAATCCTCGTCGAAATATTTCAAGACCTCTTTGGGGTCTTCCGTCAGGCCGCAAAAAATCTCTTCGTACATGTTGGCTACCCGTGCGGGGGTTTCTTGTAACCCCTCCCGCTCCGGGTCGTCCCCGATGGCGTAGAGAAGTTCTCGAATGGCGGCCTCTGCCCGCTTTTTATCAATCAAGGCGATGTCCTCCGTGATGGTGTATATTTTTGTAGCGTGCGATGGTGAGTTGGGCGTTGTCACGCAATGTCTCGTCTAGCTGAAAGGTGTCGGAAAATGGCGGGAAATAGGCATCCCCGGTAAAATCTCCTTTGACTGTGGTCAAGTAGAGGTATTGACAGTACGGCAGTGCCGCCGCATACACGGCGCTGCCGCCGCATATCCAAATGCCCCGCCCTGCTAAATCCCGGTTGGGAACTTGGGACAGGTCGTGTATAACCCGCACATTGGATGCCGCCGGAACATACGACTTGTCTTGGGTGAGCATGAGGTAGGCGTTTTGCGGCAGGTTCGGCATAGATTCCAGCGTTTTTCTGCCCACTATCAACGTTTGCCCTTCGGTCATGGCGTGAAACCACGCCAAATCCTCCGGGATATGCCACGGCAACCGACCGTCTGTACCGATGACATGGTTTTTCGCCATGGCGGCGATGGCGTTCCAGTTGTTGACTTGCAAGGCACCCTCGCCCCCCTTTCCGACAATGGAATTATTTTATCACAGGCTGTCGGCACAAGCAAGCAAAACCCCTTAGCTTGCGTTTTTTTGGGGCGGCACCCCCGGCATCCCGGCCCTTGACATCAGCCGTTTGCCATGTTAGGGTTACAAGCAGTAAATGAAAGGGGGTTGCCTTGTGAACAAACGCCAGAAAATCGGCTTGGGTTTTGGGGTTTTGGTCTTGCTCCTATCACAAATCGCTCCCACCCCTTACGGCTTAACCACAGCGGGCCAAAGCACCATTGGCCTCACCCTGTTTTTTTTGATTCTGCTGGTGACAGAGGCTCTACCCCTCTCCGTCACCTCCCTGCTCACCATCGGCCTTACCCCCATATTAGGCGTCACGGAGCGGTTTGAGGGGGCTGTTGCCGGGTTTTCCCACCCTGTGTTATTTTTCATCGTCGCCTCTTTCGGCATCGCCGGGGCGATTATGGAGGTGCCTGTCACCAAGCGGGTACTATTGGCTCTATTCCGCCGGGCCGGATGGCGGATTGAGCGGATTTTACTGGCCCTCATGCTGGCCACGGCGGGCACGTCATTTTTCATGTCCAACGTCCCTACCGCCGCGATTATGATGACCATTGCGCTGGAGTTTATTAACCTACTGGAAGACGGCCCCGCCAAACGCTCCATCGGCAAAACCTTTCTCATCGCTGTCCCTGTTGCCACCATGATTGGCGGCATGGCAACACCTGCATCCTCGTCATTGAACCTGTTGGCCCTCAGTCTGTTAGAGCAGTATACCGGACAGACTGTCAGCTTCGTCCAGTGGATGGCGATTGGGATTCCCTTGGTGGTGGTATTGCTCCCTTTTGCGTGGTTTTTGATGATAAAAGTCTACAAACCCGCCCAAGTTGACCCGCAGATGATTGCGGCATATCAAGAAACCCTCCAAGCCCAAGTCAAAGGCCCGCCGGGGCGCAAAGAGGTTACGGTGATTTTCATTATCCTCACCATGCTCGTCCTCTGGATCGCTTCTTCTTGGGTGCCGGGGATTGAGGTGTTTACCGTGGCCCTCTTGGGCTGTGTCCTCTTCTTTTTGCCGGGGGTTCGGGTGTTGTCGTGGCAGAAATTCCTGTCCGGCATCAATTGGGACATTATTTTCATCAGCGGCACCGTTCTGTCCATCGCAGGGGCCTTGGTACAAAACGGGGTCAGCAGTTGGTTAGTCGAAACCCTCTACCCCGCTCACCTCACTCTGCCGACTCCCCTGTTGGTGGGGTTTGCGGCGGTGGTCTGTTTTGTCATGCTGCTGATGATTACCTCGGCCCCGGCACTGATTACCGTGCTGGCGGGGCCGTTCATAGCGATTGCTATGCTCAATGGTGCGCCGCCTGCGTTATTGATTATGGCCTTGGCGTTTTGTGCCTGTAACTGTTATCTGCTTCCCTTGGACACGGTACAGCTTTTGACTTACAGCAAGGGGTATTACCGCATGACCGACATGGGGCGGTCTACTGTGTTTTTGCAGATTGCCTTGGTGGTTCTACTGGCGGTTTGGCTGCCGTTTATGGGCGGCGTGTTTGGGTTTTGAGGGGTGTTTTAATCTAAGCAACAACCCACCGCCGTATTCCTGTTGTCGGAATACGGCGGTGGGTTGTGTTTATGGCGTTCTAAATCCCTTCCAATCTAATTTTGAAACGCTGCAACGTCCATGACAAATCGCATCAAGATTGTGGCACTCTCGGCCCGGGTTGCGGTGCCTGTTGGATTTAATGTCCCCCGGTTTGTACCCATGATGAGGCCATTGTAGTTCGCCCAATGTTTTCCTGCCAGTGCCCAATTGCTGATGAGGTCGGCATCCGGAAACGTCAGAACAAAGTCCTCCGGCAGTGTGATATCATAGCCCATCACTTCGGCGTAGCGGTGCATCATGGTGGCAAATTGCTCACGGGTCACGCTGGCACCCGGCGCAAAGCGATTTTGGCTAATCCCTGTCACAATGTTGTTCTCATACGCCCACGCAACGTAGTGTGCGAACCAAGCGTTTTCCGGCACATCGTTGAATCTTTGGTAGCTCTGCACATCCACAACCTCTGCGGCTGATATCGTTTCATCGTGCGCCATGCGGTATAGCGTCGCCACTACCATGGCACGGCTAAAGTCTGTGTTGGGGGCAAAGGTGGTGGATGACGTGCCTCGCATAATGTCTTGGTCATTTACGAACTGAATTGCTTGTGCGCCCCAATGGAGGCCTACGTCAACAAATTGAGTCATGATAGGCGAGCGATGATGGTACTGGCTAAACGGCACGGAAAAAATAAAGTTCGTATGGGTCATTGCCTCCAAATTTGTAAGTTGCATGTCGACATAACCTCGTTCTGTCGCACCAAAATTGGAATTGGTTCGCATCGCCCGATACCGCATCATCTGCAAAGATCGCGCCAGATAAAAGGCATTTTGGTAGCTTTCCACATGCTCAGAGGTAAAGTACCCTTGGGTAATTCTGGTGGCGGCATTTCTAAAGGTGTCCATAACGTCCCGATTCAGATTATCTGTTACGATGATGGTTTCCAGCCCACCAACGGAGGGAACCTGCCCGATGACTAGGTCTAAGGCACTTGTAATCGCAACCGTTGGTTTGCCCAGCACCAGCCCTACCGCTATATCAATGCTTTTATTTACCGCAAACCGTCCCCAAAGCGCCCCAAAGGCTTCGGCAAGGTCTCGTTGATATTGGTGAAGTACAGCGTTTATTGTTTGGGTAAGCTGGGGCGAGGTACTGACCCTCCGGACAGACTCCAGCATTCTAATATTTTGATAATAATTTTGTAAGTTTCTGCTTATGGCCTCCATATGGCTGTCAAATTCTTTTAAGGCAGTAAAGAAGTAACCTGCATTGCTGTCCAAAGCTGTGAGACTGTCTGCAAAAAAACTGAATAATGCACTCATTTCTTTGTCAGCGGAATAGACATTTGTTCCCGCTATTTCGTTGACCAAGTCACGCACAACCGCATTTACCCTGCGTGGGTCATTCATGACGGCATCAACAGCCCCATCAATGCCACCGGTAATCAGACCGGTAACAACATTGAATCTTGTGCTACTCCCAAGCCCAAGCATGGCAACATCCCACATAGGCACGGCATCTATAAATACGGTTGTAAAGGCATTGTAGCCGGGGAACAGTCGTTCAAAATCGTTGGCTTGTAAAAAGTCGTAAATATGTTGATATTGTGCAGGGACACGCTCTAGTGGTGTTGAAGGCCCACCGCCGCCCGGTGAACCTTCAAGCAAGTTCAAAAACCTAACGCCACCCGGGCCGCGGACTTGTACGGGCGTGTGTCGGTCAACCGCCGAAAAATCACCTAGCTGTCCCTGAAAATTACTACCCCACGCCCAAACCGTGCCATCATTCCGCAGGGCAACAGTGTGGTGCATTCCTGCCGAAATTGCAGTTATATCTCTAATGTTTTGGGTCTGTACAGGGGAATGGCGATGGGTCGTTGTGTCATCCCCTAGCTGACCATACTGATTTGCGCCCCACGCCCAAACAGCACCATCGTTTCGCAGAGCTATTGTATGATCGCCTCCGGCCGAAATTGCTTTCACATCGCCCAGTCCTCTCACAGCTAAAGGCGTAACGCGACCGCTTGTTGTATTATCGCCTAATTGTCCATGTTGATTTTGCCCCCAGGTCCAAACGGTACCATCGTTCCGCAGGGCGACTGTGTGCCCTCCTCCTGCTGCGATTGTAGTTACATTGTCTAGATTCCTAACTACCCCAGGTGTCAGACGGCCCCCACTGTTGTCACCTAGTTGCCCGTGCCAATTCGCGCCCCAAGTCCAAACAGTACCATCGTTTCGCAGGGCAACCACATGATCTTCCCCTGCTGCAATTTCTGTCACACCAGATAGCCCTGGCACTTGCGTTGGTGTTGTGCGATAGAGATTCCTCGGAGGATCGACTGCGAACCAACCCCATATCCAAACTGTTCCATCACTCCTTAGGGCAACGGTATGCCCCCTCCCCGTAGCAATCGCTGTTATGTTGTCCAAATTTTGTACTTGTGTGGGGATAAGGCGGTTATTTTGAATTCCGCTGGTGCCGTTGCCTAATTGTCCATGATTGTTTCCGCCCCAAGCCCAAACTGTGCCATCACGCCTCAGTTTCACACTATGAGGCGAGCGATTGTGTGCCCTACTGACTAAGCTGGCTGAAACGGCGATTGTGTCTCTCATGTTTTGCGTTTCCACAGGCCACAAAGTGCACACTCTAGTACCAGTGCCCAGCTGACCAGAAAGACCGTTTCCCCACGCCCAGACTGTGCCATCGTATCTCAGAGCCACCGTGTGCAGGCATCCCGCCGCAATCATCGGCTCCGTGGTAAACGTCAACGGCTCCACATCCACCGCAAACGCCACCCCCGGTACTGCTGTCAACAACATCAGTACCACCAAACAAATACACAACAATTTCTTTTTCATACCCATACTCCCTCACCCTTGCATTTGCAAGTATTTGGAATTAATTATATAGAATTCCAATACAAAAAGCAACAATAATGGACAAATTTCAAAAAATTGCAAGAGAAAAACACCCAAGCACAACAAACAGCGCCCGCCCCTTTGCTTTCCAACAAATCCATGATATAATACCCCATAAAAACAAACCAGAAAGCGAGAACTGCCCATGAAAAAAGGAAAACGTACCATATTGACCATTCTGCTCACCCTCCTCGCCGGGCTTATCTACTTCTACCTCCGGCTGCCGGCCATCAACTTGCAAGACCCTGCGTTTTATGGGTTCTTCTTCGCCATGGCGGCGGTGTATTGTGTACTCCGTCTGCTCTTTGGCGGTGCGGCACTCAAACAGGCCACTGCGCCGCAAGTGGTGTCTGAAATCAAGCGGGTTGCATTGGTTCCCGCCATCTGCTGTCTCGTGTTGGTGGGTATTTTCTTGGTGGGACAACTGGTGTCCGCCCCCATTCTACGGGCCCGCAGTTACTCCAATATCCTCACGGTAGAGCGTTCTGACTTCGCCACAGACGTGCGAGAGATTACCTTTGACCAAATCCCCATGCTAGACGCCGTAAGCGCCGCACGGCTCGGCAACCGTACATTGGGTGAGCTTGCCGATGTGGTGTCCCAGTTTGAGGTGGCAGAGCAGTACTCTCAAATTAACTTCAATGGCCGCCCGGTGCGGGTGGCGCCTTTGGTCTACGGCGATTTAATTAAATGGTTCAACAACATGTCTCAGGGGCTTCCGGGCTATGTTATCGTGGATATGGTAACCCAACAGGCAGAGGTCGTCCGGCTGGAGCGAGGGATGCGTTACTCTCCCGGTGAATTTTTCTTCCGCAACCTAAACCGTCATCTGCGATTCCAGTACCCCACCTTCATGTTCGGCGACCCGGTGTTTGAGTTAAACGATGATGGCACCCCCTACTGGGTGGCACCCCGCATCGTCAAGCGTGTGGGCCTCTTTGGCGGTGTAGACGTCAACGGTGCCGTGTTGGTCAACGCCGTCACCGGGGCCAGCCGGTACTATTCCTTAGAGAATATCCCCACCTGGGTAGACCGTGTGTTCTCTGCTACCTTGCTGATTGAACAGTACGACTGGTACGGCACCCTCTCCGGCGGGTTTATTAACTCCATATTAGGCCAACAGGGCGTGACCCGCACCACGGCCGGATTTAACTACATCGCCATGGATGACGATGTCTATCTCTACACCGGCATCACCTCTGTGGGAACAGATGCCAGTATCGTCGGATTCGCCCTCATCAACCAGCGGACGAAACAGGCCACCATCTATTCTGTGGCCGGTGCCGACGAGTATGCCGCCATGGCCAGCGCAGAGGGGCTTGTGCAAGACTTGCGTTACAGAGCCACATTCCCTCTGCTGTTAAACATCGCAGACCAGCCCACCTACTTCATCGCCCTCAAAGATAACATGGACATTGTCCGGATGTACGCCATGGTCAACGTGGAGCAGTCACAAATCGCTGTCAATGCCCCCACAGTGGAAGAGACCCTGAGCCTCTACCGGGAAACATTGCTTCGACAAAGCATCATCCATACAGAGCAGATCATCGGCACCTACGCCGAAGGTATTATTGAAGAAATTCGTACCGCCGTCATCGAAGGCAACACCCACTACTTCATCCGTCTCCGGGGCGAGGACATGTTCTTCGTCATCACCGCCGCAGACGCAGAAGAAGCCGTGCTCTTAGACGAAGGCGACCGTGTGGAAATTTACCACACCGGCGGCCTGTATTCAGAATTAGTGAGCGCTTATCGGATTGTGCGGCGGTAACAGGTCAATCACAGAACTGTACAACCCCCGCAAGGGCAGCCAAATTGGCCGCCCTTGCGGGGGTTTCTTTCTGGACTAGCTAGATGATGTCGGCTTATTCTGCCGCGGGGAGAATTTGCTTCCAATCAATCACGCCGTCTTCGTCTCTGGTCAAGTAATGGTCATTCGCCGCCGCTAACACAGACGGGAAATACCAAGCGGTTGCTCTCAAGTCCGGGAATGGACGTTGGTTGTCCAAGTCCACGACCTCTTCTATCGCAGCAAATGCTTCACGGCTGTCAATACGCTCTAAGATGCGGTTCATAACCGTTGCAGTCTCTGCACGGGTGATATTCCGTTGCGGTTGGAAGCGTCCGTTCTGGTCGCCTTGCATCAACCCTTCACGGTACACGGTGTATACGTATTTCACCGCCCAAGCGCTGGCATCTCCTGCATCGGGGAACCCAGCGTTTCCTGCTTCACGAACATCTCCGAGCCGTGCAATCATGGCCGCAAGCTCTTGTCTTGTAACAGGCTCATTCGGTCTAAAGCTGCCTCGATACCCTTGCACCAAGTCTGCATCATAGGCCCATGCCACATAGAAGAAGAACCAGTTATTCGGGCCTACGTCAGAAAACACCTCAAAGCTGGTCATTCCATCCGGCAAACGACGAAGATTTTGCTCAAAGTCTACAAGCTGGGTTCTGACAAGAATCGCCGCCACCTGTGCGCGGGTGATGTTGCCACTAGGCAGGAAGTTGCCGTGATCATCGCCGAACATGTAGGCTAAGTGACGCTCACGAGGGTCACCGGTCTCTTGGCAGTCGCAATCGTCACAGGTACAATCGCCGGGCTCATTGTCGCAACAGTTGGTGTTCCCACAATCACAACCGGGGCCTTCACCGCAACCGTTGTTCGGGTCACACTCACAGGGGTCACAGGTACAACCTGTGGTACCGCAGCCGGGGCCTTCGCCGCAACCGTTGTTCGGGTCACACTCACAGGGGTCACAGGTGCAGCCTGTGGTACCGCAACCGGGGCCTTCGCCGCAACCGTTGTTCGGGTCACATTCGCAGGGGTCACAAGTGCAACCTGTGGTGCCGCAGCCGGGGCCTTCGCCACAGCCGTTGTTCGGCTCACACTCGCAGGGGTCACAGGTGCAGCCTGTGGTACCGCAGCCGGGGCCTTCGCCACAGCCATTGTTCGGCTCGCACTCGCAAGGGTCACAAGTGCAACCTGTGGTGCCGCAACCGGGGCCTTCGCCACAGCCGTTGTTCGGGTCGCACTCGCAAGGGTCACAAGTGCAACCTGTGGTACCGCAACCGGGGCCTTCGCCGCAACCATTGTTCGGGTCGCACTCACAAGGGTCACAAGTGCAGCCTGTGGTGCCGCAACCGGGGCCTTCGCCACAGCCATTGTTCGGGTCGCACTCGCAGGGGTCACAGGTGCAGCCTGTGGTACCGCAACCGGGGCCTTCACCGGCACCCACCCACAAGGCCGGGCGAACCCCGGCGACTACTGCTCCACCTGGATTCAGAGTGCTGACGCTGCCTGTGATGCCCACAATCACGATCTCATCTATCCCTGTGGGAAATGTAACACCGGGCGACCGCAGATACCAGCCCGTCGGCACATGAGGAGCACTCGCAGAATTCGCAGCGCGTGATGCGTTATTCCCAAAGTATTCATTCGCCTCTGAGATAGAGAAGATGAATAATCCCTCGTTCGGCGTTGTTGCCTGCGCGCCAGGCGTGGTGATACCAGCAGCCCCATTTTCATTGCTAGGAAGGTTTAGGAAACTACCTGAAGTGAGTTCGGTGCGCACATCGGTATCTGCGCCGACCGGCAACAATGCAAGTGCCGCAATCTCTGGCGCAAGTGTCCAGTTTTCTAACAAATGTGTACGCATCATCTCATTGAGCGTTGCCCATCTGTTGATCACGGGAGTGCCAGCATCTCGTACACGGTCGGCGATAATCAGGCTGTTGCCGTTGCCGTCATTGCGCAGCACACGCCAATGCATACCGCTCGAATCAATAAATGTCCCACTGGCCGGAATCTCAAAATCAGTTACTACAACACCCATGTCTGCCAGTGCGGCCGCCGGAAACAGCGTCAGCACCATTAGCACGGAGAAAAGAATCGCTAATAGTCGTTTGGTTTTCTTCATTTGGTTTTCATGTACTCCTTTGGTTTTTTATATAATAATTGGATTGATGTTTCACTACATTGGCTTTGCCGGGATATCTAGCTCCTCTCTTGGATATTTCTCACATACATATTTTGCAATTTTCCTAACACGAATATAACCTCTGCTACTTTATATTCGTGTCAAAAATTATTTGCAGTGTATGTAGATTACATTGTAAACTAATTTACTTTAATTTCGCTTGTTTTTTTCTAAAACGACTTGAATCGAATCACAATCGTTTTTTTCAAATAAAAACCCCACAAGTGGATAATTTCGCAGTCATTGATCGCTGCTCATACAGCTTAGAAAGTACTAAGTAAATGCTATTGTCGTACAACCTCATCCCCTGCCCTTGATATTCCACCCAAAAAGTGTTATAATACCTCCGAACATTGCGCCGAGAGAGAGGGTCACATACTTATGCGGAAAAACAAAATCAGCCACAACGTCATTCTGCGGCTCCCCCGATACCTGCGGTATCTGGAAGAACTTCGGTCAAAAGACGTTGTCCGTATCTCCTCCGGCGAATTAGGGCGACTTATGGGGATTACCGCCTCCCAAATCCGGCAGGATCTCTCCTGTTTTGGCGAGTTCGGCCAGCAAGGATATGGGTACAATGTAGAAATGCTTTTAGGCGAGGTAGCCAAGATTCTAGGCATCCGCCGAGAACGGCGTGCCATCATCATCGGTGCCGGTAACTTAGGTCGTGCTATCATCGGCAAATTCCCCTTTGAACAGTATGCGTTTCGCCTCACCGCCGCCTATGATGTGTCCCATGAGATTGTGGGCACTGAAATGGCGGGCCTCACCATTCGACACGCAGACACATTGGCGGCAGACCTGCAAGATAGTCCGCCGGATATTGCCGTACTCACCATGTCCGGTGAAAGTGCCCGCACCATTTCCACCTTGCTGGCTGATGCGGGTGTCCGTGGTATCTGGAACTTCACCAACCAAGACTTGCCTAACATGGGCCCCGATGTAATTGTGGAAAACCTGCACTTTTCCGACAGCCTACTCACCCTCAGCTATTACATGACCCATCCAAAAGACAACGAGTTAGAAAAACCTTAACATGAACGACAGGATTTGAGACAACAGACACTTGAAAGGCGGTTCTTATGTTAAAAGCACGAAGTATTTGGGCACTTGCCCTCGCAATCTTGCTCCTAATCACGGCACATCCCGCTCTGGCCCTATCCGGCGGCGGTGAGCAGACACTTGCCTTGGGCAACACCCCCATCAACAGTCTGAACGGTGGCCAGATGGCCACCTACGGCAACACTTTTTTCTGGGCCGACCACACCGGCATCTACGGCGGTGAGCGGTTACTTTCTGAAGAGCCGGGCCGTCACTTAAACGTGATAAACGGCGGCCTCTATTTCACTGTCGAGGACGGGCCAACCCTGCTCCGCCGCTTTGACTTAGACTCCCGGAAAACAGAAACCGTTTTGATTTGGGAGAGTCCCATCGACCAGCTCTACATAACTTGCGGCAATTTGGCGCTGCTGTTGTCTGCGGGGCGAGTTTATGAAGTGCGGCTCTCAGACCAAGCGACTACGGTGCGCAGCACAGGTCTCTCCGTGACCCGCTTTATCCCCACGGTCTACGGCACCATCTATGCCACAGGCAGTCTGGGCAACTTCACCCTGTACGCTGAGGGACGGCTGATTGAGGCCGGTGTGACCCAGTTTTTCACCGAGGACGATGACCTTATCATCCGCCGGGGCGCCGATGATTATCAAGTGGCCTTTCGGAACCTGTTTTCAGGCCGGGCCTTAGATATCCAAGCATATGAACCCCGTGAGGACACCGAAGCGTTGGCACTTTTAGCCAGTGCCGAGACCGACCCGGAAGATGACCCAGCAGATATCGTCCTGTTTGGCGCAGAAGCAATGGAAGCTCAGTTGGCAAACTGCACCTTCCCCGTCAACATCGTCCCCTACAGCACCACGCATGGTCTGGCTCTGACCCAAAACCAGATCAACATCGTCCTCCGGGCACGGCAACAGTTGGAAATCCGCTGGACACCTCTGCGGGATATCACCGGCTGGCGGGGCAATACTACCTTTCGGGCCGGTCAGACCTATACGGGCATCCCTTACGGTCAACCGGTAAGCGCTGGGCACTACGTGCCATGGACTGCATCCCTAGACCACTTTGCCGATGCGGTAGCGGATTTAAACAGCAACATGTACACCCGCTTTTCCTTCAACGGCACCCACGCCACAAGAGCACCGTTTTACGCTTCTGACTGCTCGGCCTTCGTGTCTTGGTCCCTAAACCACCCCCATCGCACACATACCGGCACCTTCCCCAACTTCGCTACCCGAATCACGCGGGAGTTGGGTGCCCTACAGGTGGGTGACGTGATGAATGCACCCAGCCACAGCATTTTGATCACAGCGGTGGAATTTGACGGAAACGGCAATTTGGCGGCCATTGAGACCATGGAACAAACCTCACCCCTGCCCCGCCATCGGCGATATGGTGCAGGCGGCGATTCCGGCGGCCTCGCCGTCCTTATGCAACGGGCAAATGCCAGCGGGTACCACTTCTATCGATCGAACATTACATACGTTCCCTTTGTCCCCAGCCCCGCCGTGGACGTAGGTCTCGGGGTTCGGCACGTTGTCACCGCCATCTCCGGCCCCGGCGGCACCATCAGCCCATACGGACTTGTCTATGTGCCGGATGGCGGCGACCAGACCTTTACCTTCCACCCGCAACAAGGTCATAGTGTTCTTCGAGTGCTGGTCAACGGCGTGGATGTAGGAGACTTGGACAGTTATACCCTCACCGATGTCACGGAAGATGCACGGATTGAGGTAGAGTTCCATATTACCGGCAACCCCTTTCTGGATGTGGCCCCCAACAACTGGTTCTACGACCCTATTTCCTATGTATTTCAAGAGGGGTTGATGCTCGGAATCTCCACCACACAATTTTCTCCTCATGCGTATACTACGCGGGGTATGTTTGTGACAATCCTCGGCCGCATGGCCGGGGTTCATCCCGATGATTGGGCAACACCGGGTACAGTGGCTAGTGTTGTCAATATCCGCTCTGGCCCTGGAACCCGCTATGCCATTGTCGGCGCCGTCACCCCGGACACAGTCTTAGAGATTATCGGCATCTCCGGCAACTGGTATCGTATTACCTACGGCGGCAGCCCGGCGTATGTGTCCAGAGACTTTGTGACAACCGAATCCCGGGCCTTCACCGATGTGATCCCCGGCAGATTCTACGCACCCTTTGTCGAGTGGGCCTATTACATGGATGTCACCACCGGTACCGGCTATGGTCGATTCAGCCCTGACACCACCATCACCCGACAAGAGATGGCAACCCTGCTCTATCGTTATATCACAGTGATGGAGATTGAACTCCCCGTAAACGAGGCCGAGCCCTTCCACGATCTGGAACAAATAGCAGAATGGGCTTGGGTGGCAGTTACAGCATTGCAACAGGCCGACATCCTCCGTGGCACAGGGGCCGGGTTCTTTGAACCCCTCGGTACAAGTAATCGTGCCAGCGTGGCCAGCATGATTGCGAATTTCCATCAACTGCAACAAGCAACAGACACGCCCTAATATACTAGGCGAATAGACAGAACAATGCCCCCTGTGTACAGGGGGCATTGTTCTGTTGTTTCCACATTTATAATATCGCAGCCAATGTTTCCAACACGGTCTCTTCATCATGATGAGAAAGTGTAAACAACACCTCGCCCCGCGGGGTGATAATCAGCCTGTGTAAAAAGGCGATAGGAATTTCTATCTTCCCGTCTGCGTCCATCATACACTGTTCCATGTCACAGCCACGATAACCGAATGCGGTTTTTTTGATAATAATTGCGGATTCGCTCAAGACAACCCATACCGATTCATTCGGCCGAATCCCTGTCGCCACCCAAAACCTCGGCGGGATGGTGACTCTGCCAATATCGTCAATGGATACATAGCTTTTTTGTAGTTCACTTGGGAATTCGGGAGCAGTAGGCGGCACTTGTTCAGCCATGTGAGTCTCCTCCAAAAAACGAACGACCATTTGTCCATTTTTCTGCACTATATCAACTTCCATACAGTTTGTCAAGGCACTTGCCATACTGGGCACAAATGCTTTACTTCCAAATTAATCGTATGAGTTTTCACCCCACTGCCGGAGGTGCAATGCCCACAAACATTTCGACTATAGAAAAAACAAGAGGCACGGTAATTGAACAGGCCCCCTAAAAACGGACATTGCGAAAAAGGGACTCCTGATGTAGAATGAAAAACTACGTTAGGAGTCATTTTTATGAAGAATCAATATGGACATCTCATACTTGAGAAAGTATT
>Ga0131853_10001100_pt1 | contig 49142 bp, 46 predicted proteins | sample TergutLab28metaG_FD_92764 | JGI IMG/M metagenome (GOLD analysis project Ga0131853, IMG submission 92764) | Labiotermes labralis P1 segment gut microbial communities from Petit-Saut dam, French Guiana - Lab288 P1 (version 2) (version 2) | ecosystem: Host-associated > Arthropoda: Insects >... | reverse complement strand
CAAACGGATTGGCAAGCTTCCTTTCCCCCGCTCATTCCGATTATGATAATCAAGGCCGACCTCATCAACAACATCTCCGCATCACCTCCCGTTGGTGATTCCCGAAAGGGGTAAGCAGTAGTAGGAAAAGATAAGATGTAGAAAAAAGAAACGAGCCTAACTATAAAGTTAGGCTCGTTTCTTTAACAAAACACAATCTTTTTTTACATTTTCACTAAACTTCTTGACAAACCTGCAAATTTGTGCGATAATTTCAAGAAATGTGAAATAATGTTAAATTTGGAATTTCAATTTGAAAAGGAGAATGCCTTATTAAAAAATTAATTGTTGTATTTAGCTCGATTATAATCGTATTATTACTATTGAATATTTTAGTTGTATTCTCAAATCCAACATCGCCGGACGTATTTGTTAATGGCAGACGGATTCACGATAGTGGCGCGTTTATAACAAACGATACTACATTTGTCCCTTTGCGTATGGTAAGTGAGGCATTAGGCGCGGCTGTCGGCTGGGACGGCGAAGCGCGAGCGGTAAGCATTGATCTTGCCGGCGGAAGCGATGACACAAGAGTCGCTGAAATTGTGCGCGGTATAAGTCCGAGCGTCGTCGCGATTGTCGGAACCGTAAGCGGTTCGGCGCACCGAGATAATCTCGCCGGCGGAAGCGGCGTTGTTATCCGCTCGGGCGGAGATATACTTACAAACGCTCATGTTGTTGACGGAATGCAAAATATCGTGGTAGTTTTGTATGACGGAAGCGCGTATAACGGCACGGTTCGCTTTATTGACGAAGCATCCGACCTGGCGGTTGTAAGAATCGCCAGACTTGGATTGCCGATTGCAACTTTTGCGGAAAATGACGATATTATGGCTGGTGATACAGTTATCGCCATCGGAACTCCGTTATCGTTTTCGCTTAGAAATACTGTAACCAGAGGTATTATAAGCGGAATGGACAGAGGGCTTTCGGGCGAATACGCGCTTATCCAAACCGACGCGGCGATAAATGCCGGAAATTCCGGCGGTCCGTTGGTTAATATGCGCGGGCAGGTTGTTGGAATTAACTCAAGTAAGTTTGTCGGCTTCGGCATTGAAGGAATGGGATTTTCTATCCCCGCCGATACAGTAAGGTTCGTTTTAAATCATTTTGACCGATACGGCGAGGTTCGCCGAGCAGGAATAAGCGCAAACCTTGAAGAAGGCTGGGCGGCTCGCCGCGGACTTCCGACGCGAGAAGGTTTGCGGGTTGCATCTGCAACAGGAACTGCAGCAAGCGAAGGACTTAGAACCGATGACGTTGTTCTCGCGGTTGGCGGCGAACTTGTGCATAGCCAAGTTGACTTTAACGAGATTATGAAACGCTATAACCGCGGCGACAGCGCGGAATTCAGAATCCGACGTGGCGGAGAAGAGATAACACTTTGGCTTACGTTGAACTAATTAACATTAATATTAAAATTAACACATCTAAAGGGAGAAGAGGAGAGACATTACCATGAGGAGAATTTTAGCATTAGTACTGACACTAGCCTTAGTATTCGGACTTGCGAGCTTTACGGCGATTGCCACACCCGGCGACGCGCCGGACAGAATCGAAATAAGTTTTCGAGTCGGCGACAGTATTTTGAACATAAACGGCGAACCTGTTGAAGTTGAAACTCCGTTTGTCGCGGGCGACGGCGTTACGCTTGTGCCACTTCGCGTAATTACCGAGGCGTTCGGCGCAGACGTTGATTGGATTGGCGATACTCGTCAAATTATCCTTACATACTTAAATGTTGAAATCGTGCTTCAAATCGAAAATATAAACGTGTATATAAACGAGCAAAGACAAACTTTGCTATACAATCCGTTGATAGTCAACAACGTAACAATGGTTCCGCTTAGATTTATAAGCGAAAACTTCGGCGCTGAAGTTGGTTGGGACGGTGATACGCAAGCAATCACGGTTGTAAAAGAGTTGTCTGACGGTCAACTTCACGATATCGAAGACGTTTTGCGCCGCTCGAACATGCCAAACGTAGGGGATAGCTTCTTAGGCTGGTCAATGAGAATCGCTCCGGATATGGAGCTTGGTTTCCGCCAATTTGACGGGCGTTGCAACATTTTCTACCTTGCTGACGGCGATGTTATGATTGATATAGATCATTTCGATAATACTGATAACGAGAGCTTCGCGGCGATTCAAGCATGGGCAATGGAGCATGCGAGAACATTTACTCTTGTCGGTCAAAATGTGCGCAGAACGCAAAGCGGCGCTGAATTTGTTGTTACGCAATACAGAGACAGAAATTATTTTGTCGATTGGCGGATATTCGTTCGTCCTAATAATCAACTTGTTCATATTACGACGTTAATTGACGGTTCGTTTAGCACAAGTGAACGAGAAGAATTTCTTGCGGTTGTTGACACGTTTGATTTCACATTCAACGCGGCTGAAACCGAAGATTTATCAGACGTTGTAAGCGGAATGAGATTGTTTAGCGACGATGATTTGAATATCGCATTTCGTATTCCTGCGGATTGGCGTGACTTTACCGATATGCGTCGTATTAACAGATTTTTCATGGGCGAATTTTCTGAAGATCGAACATTCGTAACAGGTGCGGCTATTGAAGTTGTTTCAATCCAAGGCAACGACACGGCGGCAAGATGGGCAGGCGAGTTTTTGGCGCACGAAACAAGAACTCTTAATCCAAACACGCATACTTTTACTGAACTTCGAACTACGCGAATTGGCGGACGAGCCGCAACTTACTATCAAGTAGAGCTTAGGCTTGCGGGAGCTAATTTTGTAAACAGAAATATATTCTGGGATTATGAAGGATATTTATATAATTTGAACATAACAGTTCCTGCGGCTAATTCTGCAACTATACAAAGAATAGTTGAAAGCGTTAGTTTCGAAGCGATAACCCCCGAAACTGTCGGCGTTTTACAGAGAGAACCGCTTGCAGACGAGGACGTTGTTTTAAGTACTGTTAGAAATACATCGTTGAATTTCTCGATTGACGTACCGGCGGCGTGGTCTCGTCTTGATAACAACACCGTGTTCGTTAACGAAAGAAATGGAGTTTCTATCGCCGTTGGGCGCCTTGATAACACAATGACACTTACTGAAGTAAGAAGATTTGCCGATGATATAGCAGGACCCGATATGAGAATTGTTTCACAACCCGCTCAAATTCAATCATCTGATTTATCTTCATCTGCACTTAGAGGATTTGTGTTTGAAGTTCGGGCGACAAGCGCAAACAGGCAACCTATTTATGGACTGATTTATATTATAAATTCAGGAAACAGAGCATATGTGATAGCAGTAGATATACCTGAAACCTCCAACGCTCCGGCTATTAGAGAAAACATCGCAAGAATCGTTAGAAGTTTTGTGGTAAACTAGATAATAATCATAACTGCGCGGAGTATTTTGATATACTCCGCGCTTACGGAGGCGTAGCTCAGCTGGTTAGAGTGCTTGCTTGACATGCAAGAGGTCCCCGGTTCAAGTCCGGGCGTCCCCACCACACGCATAGCGTGGTTTAGCGCACTCATACCATTTGGTATGAGTGCATTTTTATACCTGCGATTAAGTTCTGTGTTATCACTTTTTACAAAAAAGAAGAGTCGAAAGACTCTTCTTTTTTTATGTTCTAAAACCGGACAACTCCTCATACAATAACTCATAAGGAGCGAACAAAAGAGATGAACACCCGAATTTCTCAAATTTTAGAATACATACCGCTAACGTTGCGCGGAAAGCTGCAAACCACCATGAACGGATTACAAAATATCGAAGAAATCCGCTTCCGCGCCGACAAGCCGATTTCGGTATTCGCGAGTGGAAAAATCGCGCGAATTAATGAGATAATTTCTTCGCCGCAGGACGTTAAGGCGATATTTAACGCAATTTGCGAACATTCGATTTACGCGTACCTTGAGGAAATCAAACAGGGGTTTATCACCATAAAAGGCGGACATCGTGTCGGAATTTGCGGACGAGTTGTTGCTTGTGACGGAAATATCGAAAACATCAAAGACATAAGCGGAATCAACATCCGAGTCGCCCGCGAAGTGATCGGAAGCGCCGATAAAATCATAAAAGAAATCGCGGAACCCGGATTTGACGAAGTGCGCATACATTCCACGTTGATCATTTCGCCGCCGCAATGCGGTAAAACCACAATGTTACGCGACTTGGCGCGGCAATGCTCGAATTTTGACAAAAACGTCTCAATCGTCGATTGCCGCGGCGAAATCGCGGCGTGTTACCACGGAATTCCGCAAAACGACGTGGGAAGCAACACCGACGTTCTTGACGGCGCACCGAAAGCGGAGGGAATGATGATGCTACTCCGCGCTATGGCGCCGCAAGTACTTATAACCGACGAAATTGTGACCGATTGCGATATTTCCGCCGTGTCGCAGGCGTTATCCGGCGGAGTCGCGGTGCTTGCAAGCGTTCACGGCGCGACGATTGAAGATATTCTGGAAAACGAGCGATACTTGCCGCTGTTTGGTAAATGCGGATTTTCCAACATTGTATTACTATCTCGCGAAAACGGCGCGGGAACCATTGAAGAGGTGAGAAAACTGTGCTTATCAGAGTAATCGCAAGCTTTATCATAATAATCGGCTGTACATACGTCGGAATATACTTTGGCGAAAAGCTGTCACTGCGCGCGAAACAGCTTGCGACATTCCAATCCGCGCTGGAAATTTTAAAGTTTAACATACTTTTTCTCAACCTCCCGCTCGCCGAGGCGCTTTACAAGGTTTCAAAGTCGCAGCCCGGCGTCGTAAGCCGCATATTCCGCGACATGTCGCTCGAGCTTTCCCGCGATAACGGAAAAACCGTACAAAACGCGTGGGAAATGAGCATTGCCAAAGAACGGCGGGAACTTAACCTGCTTCAAGAGGACATCGTTGCTCTTAACGAGTTCGCTTCAAGGTTAGGCAGCGGCGACCGCACCGACCAAACCGGAAATATCGACATCACCGCCGCGAAACTCTCGATTTTCGAATCGGAAGCGCGGGAAGTTTGCAAGAAAAATTGCCGATTATATAAGGGGCTTGGCATATTAGCAGGTTTATTGATTGTGGTACTACTTATTTAGGATAAAGGGAGGGCAAAACATTGGATGTCGATTTAATTTTTCGTGTGGCGGCGATAGGAATACTGGTGGCGGTTTTAAACCAACTTCTCTCCCGCGCGGGCAGAGATGACCAGGCAATGCTTACAACCATCGCCGGACTTGTGGTTGTGCTGCTGATGGTTATCGAGCAAATAAGCGTGCTGTTCGACACGGTAAGAAGTATTTTTAATTTATAAATAAATTGTAGTCCGTCATTAGGGTCCGCCCGGCGGGCGACCGGGACGTTTCCCGGACCCTCATTAAATTGCGGGCTTCGCCTGCCTACACAAAGGATAGATATTATGGACATATTCAGAATTGTTGCGCTTGGATTTGTCGCGGCGGTTATGGCATTACTGGTGCGGCAGCATAGACCCGAAATTGCTATACAAATCTCGCTTGCCGCCGCTTTAGTTATATTTTTCTACGTCGCGCCGTATTTTTTAGGAATCGTTCAAATGTTCGAAGATTTGGCGGAAAATTTATCGGTGGACGTCCGTTTTTTCGACATAGTGATAAAAATTATCGGCGTCGCATACATCACCCAACTCGGCGCGGAACTTTGCCGCGACGCCGGCGAGGGCGCAATCGCCGCAAAGATCGAGCTTGCGGGGAAAGTTATACTAATCGTTATGGCCATGCCGATTGTGTACAGTTTGATAAGTATGGTGACGGGGTTGTTAACGTGAAAGGCGCGTTGCGCCTTAGACCCAAAAACTTTTGGAAAAAGTTTTATCAAAACTCTTGCGCCCTGCGGGCGCGGGCTAAAGGCGCGTTGCGCCTTAGACCAAATTGCCGCTGCGGCGGCGAAGCGTATGTCCTGCCGGACGGGCGGTAAGGGCTCTGCCCTTACCAATCCCGGTCGCCTATGGACGCAAACGCAAAAACCGCGATTTGCGCCAAAGCCGGCGACGATAAAAGCATTAGTTAGCGAACCGCATACGCGGAAAGACTAGTGAATGTGAACACCGTTTCAGTCGAGATTGCGGCTTTTGCCGCCGTAGATACTGAACTGAGGAGCAAGTTGTATGCACATCTTTTTTTGCGGCGCGCTTTTAATAGCGCCATAGCGCGTTTGCGCCGCCCGTTTGATAAAACTTTTTAAAGTTTTTCGGGGCTTGATAAGGGCTTCGATAAACCCTTATCGCTCTGCGGCAGCAGCCGCACATATGCGCTTGTCAGCGCAAGACAGCCCGCGCCCGCAGGCGCAAAATGGTCTAAGGCGCAACGCGCCTTTTAAGAAGGTGACACTAATGAAAAAATTCATCCTACTACTCCCCCTAATTTACATACTTTTGCCGATATTGGCGTTAGCCAACCCTTGGGGGGGCGAAACAACCGATACAATGATGGCGCCGATCGAAGAAATTCTAACCGACTTCGGCGACCTATACACGCCGCACATTGAGCGAAGCATCGCAAACCTGGAAGGCAGCGGCTTCGAAGAAATTATGCCCGACTTCGATGTCGGACAACTTTTAGCCGAAATATCGATGGGAAGAATATCGTTCGAACCGGGTTCAATGCTCCGAAACATACTGCTGCTACTGGGACGAGAGGTATACGCGACATTTCGAATTATGATTATGATTTTGGTGCTCGCGGTCATGTGTTCACTGCTTACAACAATGACCGACAACATGAAAAACCCGCTCGGCGGCAACAATGTCGGGCAAATCGCGTTCTTCGCCTGCTATATATTAATCGTAACCATCGCAATCGCCGCGTTTTACGGCGCAATCACCGCGGGGCAGGAAGCGGTTGGCAATATGGTTATGATTATGCGAACGATTTTGATACTCGCGATCGCCGCACTAACCGCCTCGGGCGCGCCAATCACGGCGGCAATGGTTCACCCAACAATTCTTGTAACAATCGAAATTTTGGTAACCATCATCCAAAACGTGCTAATTCCGGTTCTAATGTTATCCGCCGCGCTAAACGTCGTAAATAATATCTCCGACCGATTCGGCGCGCGAAAGCTCGCCGAGCTGCTAAATAAATTCGTCAAGTGGAGCCTCGGCGGACTTTTGACCATATTCGTCGCAATCGTTGCAATTCAAAGCATTGCCACATCGGGCGCGGATGGCATTACCATTAAAGTCGCTCGATACGCGGCGACAAACTTCATCCCCGTCGTCGGCGGAATCCTCGCCGAAACGGTGGAAACCGTTATGGCGTGCAGCGTACTTATGAAAAATGCCGTTGGAATCGTCGGAATGATTATCATCGTGGTGGTCGCGGCGTATCCGCTGATTCGAATCATGGCGCAAATTATCATTTTCCGAATCACCGCCGCGGTCATACAACCGATTGCGGACAAGCGAATTGTCGCTTGTATCGGCGGGTTGGCGGATGCGATTGGCGTAATGTTCGCCATTGTCGCCGCCGTCGCCGTGATGTTTCTGATATTGATAACAATCCTGCTTAACGCCGGGCAAAGCGTGATGATTATAGGGCGGTAATGTAGGGGCGACATTTTGCCGCCCGTGCAAAAAAACAAATCACCGACGGGCGACAAAATGTCGCCCCTACAATCACACACCAAAGAGGAGCGAATTTGTTAATTCTAAAGAGGAGTAACACGATGGAATTTATTCGAGTTTGGACAATGCAGGTCGCGGGCGCGGTAATCTTCGGCATTTTATGCGAAATGCTCGCGCCGGAAGGAAAATTCAAAGGAATCGTCAGAATCGTCCTTGGCTTAATCCTCGTAATCGCGGTAATCAACCCGTTCGTCGGCATTTCGGGCAGAGATTTACTACTCGGCGAACTCGCGTTTTTCGATAACGCGATATTCGGCGAACAAACCGAGGTGATCGAAACGAGAGGCACGTTGATTCGCGCATACAAACGCCGACTGTCAGAGGAGATAAACACCCGACTCGCAAGCGTTTCGGCCGACTTCAATATAGAAGTTTCGCCCGAAATTAACATAACCGAAGATGTAAATGACGCAAATTTCGGTACAATCGCCGCAATTACGGTCGTTCTTGCGCCGCGCACGGCGCAACCGGCGAACTATCAGCGAATCGAAGCTGACATCACGCGAATTCTAACCGAAGATTTCGGACTTTTGACAGAAAACATAAGATTTTGGAGGCTCGGCTATGGGGATGTTTAACATAAAAGACATTTTTGGAAAATTCAACCGAACGAATGAGGAAGATGTGTACGAAACCGACGCGTCAACCGAAGATTCGGCAAAACCGCGCGGCATTTTCGCAAACAAAAAACTGCTCAACATCATCGTATGGATTATTATCGGTGTGATCGCGCTTATGGCGTTCGGCAACTGCGGCGACAGGGGTTCCGGCGCGCTGCCGATAGTAAACGAAGACACACGCCTCGGCGATGGATTTGACATTACCGAATACCGCCAAATGCTGGAACGAGACATGTCCGAGGCGCTCTCCCGCATGTACGGCGCAGGCGAGGTCCGAGTTACAATATCCTTCGAAAACAGCGGCGAGCTGGTTCTCGCCACCGATCGGCAAAGCAACGAAGAACGCAATCGCGAGGGCGTTGACGGAACCGGGCGCAACAACTACCGCATATCCCACGAGGATAGAATCGTTCTGCACGGCAGCCGCAACCAGGCTTCAACCCCCATCGTAATCCGCGAGAACGCGCCGCGCGTTTCGGGCGTTTTAATTGTCGCCGAGGGCGCGAGCGATGAACGAGTAAGGTTAGAGCTTCACCAAGCCGCCCGCGCCGTTCTCGGCGCCCCGGCGCACAGGATACAGGTTGTGACGAAGAGGTAACATCGACGTTCGTACTCACAAAATCGACGTTCGTACTTATCTTCGTTTCCGCCAAGCGGGGTACCCGCGCGCTTTTTGCGTGGGTCGCAGGCGGCGGGAGGAGTTTTTGATAAAACTTTTGACTTCAAAAGTTTTTCGGGGATTGATAAGGGCTACGATTAGCCCTTATCAAACAAAGTCGGGCTTCGAAGCCCAAACAAAAGCCCGCGCCCGCAGGCGCAAAACACCATCAAAGGCGATTTAAAAATAAAAAATTATTAATTTTATATTGTAGGAGGATAAAATGAAAAAATTCAAATCAAAGCAAATACTAGTTTTAGGGCTTGTCGCGCTGGTGCTAATCGCCGGATACGTCCGTTGGACGGGAGATGATTTCCTGGACGACTTCCTGCCGGTGGCGGGGATTGACGAACCCGACAGAGTTTCGGGAATCTCAAGCGACGAGGGCGGTATAACCGTCGGAACCGCCACAACCACCGCATACTTCGCCGAAACGCGCCAGCGCAAGGACGTTGCCCGAAGTGAGGCGATTGAACTCTTGAACACGATTATAAACAACAACGCGTCAACGCCCGAAGCGCGCTCGACCGCGCAAACGCAGGTGACGAACATCGCGCGCAACATCGAGCGAGAGGCGATTATCGAAAGCCTAATCCGCGCCCGCGGAATCGAAGAAGCGGTAGTATTTATCGACGAAACAAATGTTTCGGTGGTGGTAAAAGCTGACGAACTCGACTCAAGCATAGTTGCGCAAATTCAAGATATCGTAATCGGTCAAACCGGTGTCAGAGCAGAACGAATAAGAATTTCAAGTATATAACACAAAACCCGGCGGTCAATTGACCGCCGGGTTTTAGATTTACAACTACTGCTGCAACTCATTTTTCAAAATCGCAATCTCTGTTGCCAATCGGCGCGCTTTGCGCTCTTCGGTGTTAAACATTTTGTTCCGCCTCGGCAAAATAAACTGACACAAATGGATTACGTACCCCGTAAGCCATGCGCCGGCAGAAAATCCCAGAGCTACTCCAACGTCCGAGCCAAAGAAAAAATTGGCCGAGAGTATTAACAACAAAATAAATACCGGAACAAGCGCGATTGAATGAGCGATAATCCGCGTGCGTTCTTTGATTCGTCTCTCCGCCAATGCGACCAACGCTTCGTCCTCAATCGCGACGTCTTCCCAGCCCTCGACCTTGTCGGGGAAGAATTTGACCGCGCTTTGGCTCTCGTCCGTCCACTCGCCGCGCTGTTGCTTCACAAGTTGCCGCGCCCTGCGAATAAAGGTTTCCCCGATTTTTACATCATTTGAATCATACAACAAAACTTTATTTTTATTATCCATAAAATTACACCTCGTTTTAATATTTTAAGGACAATGGGATATTTCCTGCTGTTTTTACACGAACGAAAGCCCGCGTCTATGGGTGCCGCCCCCTCATATCGTCAAAATCCCGATAATATTATAGCACAAACAGACGATAAAATCAATGAAATTTTATAGCACCATCAACTCTTTCGGTGCTTTCGTCAAATTCACAACCCCGTCGTCCCGCACCCAAACCATATCCTCAATTCTGACGCCGCCCCAATCGGGAATATATATCCCCGGCTCAACCGTGACAACCATATTAGTTTGCAAAATATCCTCCGATTTGCTAGAGAGCCGCGGCTCTTCATGAACTTCTCGCCCGACTCCGTGCCCGAGCGTATGAACGAAAAACTCGCCGTAGCCGTCGGGACGGAACTTTTTCGCCTCCGAAATAATATCTCGGGCAACTTTGTCGGCGTCGAAGCACGAAATACCGGCTTTGATATACTCGATCGCCACAACCTGCGCCGCGAGAACGGTTTCGTAGATGTAAAGCTGCTCGCTTGACACCGCACCAACCGCAACTGTTCGTGTCATATCGCTACAATACCCCTCAAATGTGCAACCGAAATCAAGAGTTATAAATTCGCCGTATTCAAACGCCTTTTCGGTCGGCTCGCCGTGCGGCAAACAGCCTCGAACCCCCGAAACCACAATAGTATCAAAAGCGAGCGGTAAAACGCCCTCTTTTTCGAAAAATTTATAAATTTTGTCGGCAATATCAACCTCCCGCGCGCCGATTTTGATATGCGGTAAAATATATTCGAACGCCCGATCAGCAACTCGCTGTGCCTGCTGCATTTTTTCGATTTCGTGATGTTCTTTGATCATTTTTTCGTCACCTTCGATAGTTGTCAAAATTTTTATTCCAATATTCCTATATATTATAACCTAAATGCTTGACCTTTTCAAGACAAAGTGCTATACTTTTCGCGAAAGGATGTGTTTTTGTGAAAAAAATTCTATCTTTATGTTTAGTTTTATTTCTCGCGATTTCGCTGTTCGTGTTCCCCGTAACGGCGGACACGCAAGAAATCGCAGTCTATCTAAACGGTGAGCGAGTTGAATTCGACGTCCCGCCGCAGATAATTAATGACCGCACAATGGTTCCAATGCGCGCGATATTCGAGGCGTTGGGCGCGGTGGTTTATTGGTCTGAGGAATATCAGCACATATTTGCGCATACGCAGTTTGGCGAGCAAATGCCTAGTATGCAAGAACTTAATCAATCATTTAGTATGTTTTTGAGGCCGGGACTCTATACCACTACAATATTTCGCGGGACTGAACGCGCGAGAGAAGAAATAGAATTTGACGTGCCGCCGCAAATCGTAAATAATAGAACATTAGTGCCTTTAAGAGCGATATTGGAAGTGTTCGGAGCAAACGTCGATTGGAACGACGAAGTGAGAGTTGTGACAATTGAATTGGCGGATGAAACGCCGGAACGCAAACTTGATATATCTTATTTACTTGGAGTATGGATGATAAATGACGGCGGGATGATGCAACATTTTGGAGTTACGCTTTATTTTCGCGCAGACGGCACCGGAGAACTTAGAAACATAGTAGACATTTTCATCGAAGAACCACCTTTTGAAATACACAGCGAACCGTTTGAATGGTCGGCGCAAAACGGACAACTGACATGGGGAAGCGAGACATTAGGTTTTGTAACTTATGACTTCCATCTTTATTACGACACTCTCTACATACGTTTTCCGTCACCGGAAGATGGCCATGATGGTATGTTTAGGCGATTAGGGCGAGTTTCATCTGATTCGTTTTTTAAAACCTACGCACCCGAACTCTTTTACGGTTTTGATTTCGCCGCAAAATAGATTTGTCACAGCTGAACGCATTACGCGTTCAGCTTTTTTAATTCTTCTTCGTAAATCCGCTGCATCTCCACCGCGTCGCGCGTCTGTGTCCCGCGTGATTCACAAATAATCACCGGTGAAAGTCCGCGTTTGGCAATAATCTGCGCAATCGGCGCAAACTCCGGGCCGTACTCTGTATCCGCAAACGTATGATGCTTTTTCTCGCCGCCGTCTGTGAACTCAATACGACTGTAATGCGAATGAAAGTTCGCCGCGCGCTCGCGTCCGAGTCCGTTTTCCATCACATCAAAAATATACTCAAAATCTTCCTTATTCCGCAACCCGCCGAGAGTTCTAGCGTTCACATGCCCGAAATCAATGGTTGGAATGAGCCGCTCGTCAAGCTTGCAAAGCTCGACAACCTCTTCGACTGTCCCAAGTTGGTTAATTTTCCCCATCGTTTCGGGGCAAATATGGATGTCGGCAAGCCCCAAATTTTCCGCCTCGGCAATCGCGCGAGTAAGCGTATCTTGGGCGAGGGATAACGCCTCGGCGCGCGTCATTTTCGCGCACGAGCCGCTATGAATCACAATTCGCTTCGCGCCCATCCATCGCGCGGCTTCAAGCGTGTCGGTGATATATTTGATACTCTTCGTCCGCGTTTCCTCGCTCTCGCTTGACAGGCTGATATAGTAAGGCGCGTGAACGGTCAGCATAATCCCGCACTCTATCGCCGCTTGCCCCAGTTCCCGCGCGGTTTTCTCGGAAATCTTAACACCTTTTCCGCACTGGTATTCGTAAACCGAAAGCCCGTTATCTTTTAAATATTGCGGCATTTTCACCGATGCCTTATTTCCCGCCGCGTAAAAATCGTCGCAGTTCCCCGCAACACCGAATAAAGCAGGATTTTGCATTTTTTGCAAAATCTCACAATCATTGTTAATTGTCAATTGTTCATTGTCCATTGTTTTTAAGCCTCCTAAGCACCATTCGTTCAAGCCGCCGCTTCTGTTTGATAAAAAATCCCGCCGGCGGCGAAATCGGCTTAACTAAAATAGTGAACATTCCCAAGCGATTCCCACCGAAAACGTCGGTAAAAACCTGGTCGCCGATCAGCGCGCAGTCGTTCGGTTTCGAGCCAAATATAGCGCACGCCTTTAAAAGCCCGCCTTTAAACGGCTTTTTCGCGAACGAAATGTACGAAATATCAAGCGAATCGGCGTAAGTCAACACACGCTCGTTCCGATTGTTTGAAACCAGGCACACGAAAAATCCCATCTCTTTAAGGTTCGCGAAAAACTCGATAACCCGCTCGTCCGCGACAGGAACTTCATAAGCCGCAATCGTGTTGTCAAGATCGAACAAAAGCGTTGTGATTCCTTGGTTTTTCAGCGTTTCAAAGTCGATATGGAACACGCTGTCTAAATATAATTTTGGCAATAATTTACTCATATAAAATTCCCTTCTTTCCCACAAAATAGTATATCCTAAATTCGAAAAAAAGTCAATTTTTTTTAAATAACACTTGACATGGCGATCAAAAGGATGTATAATTAGTTTGAAAACAATGCAGTTTGCACGAGAATGGAGGGAAAGTAAATGGCTGAAATCAAAATTAAAGATAACGAGTCTTTAGATAATGCGCTTCGCCGTTTTAAGCGTTCTTGTGCGCGTGCGGGAGTTATGAGCGACGTTAGACGTCACGAGCATTATGAAAAACCAAGCGTTCGCCGCAAGAAAAAATCGGAAGCGGCTCGCAAACGCAAGTTCAAATAGTATAATTCAAAAATATTTTTTAGCGTGCTATTCGTAGCGCGCTAAAATTTTATTTAAGGCGCAACGCGCCTTAGACCGTAAAACTTTTGGAAAAAGTTTTGCAAAATTTTTGCGCCTAACGGGCGCGAGCTGTCTTGCGCTGACAAGCGCATATGTGCGGCGGCTGCCGCAGAGCGATAAGGGTGTGTTGACACCCTTATCAAGCCCCAAAAATTTTTTCACAAAAAATTTAGTAAAACTTGCGGCGCAAACGCGCTATAGCGCTATTAAAAGCGCGCCGCTTATAAAGAACTGCAATCAATACCCTCTCAGTTTAGTAATTACGGCGGCAAAAGCCGCAGGCTCAAAAGAAACAGTGTCCGTACTCGCCAGTCTTTCCCGACTCCCGTTGGTCGCTGGATAATTCGACTAAAGCTTACAAAATACGTAAGCTAAGTCTCATTTACCGCGAATGCGGTTCGCTAACATGACAATCCCCCGCCCTTGCGGGCACCCCCTTTGCCTCAGGGGGCTTTAAAGGCTCCTTTGGCAAAGGAGCTGTCACGAAGTGACTGAGGATTGTTTTAAGCAAACACACCCTTGTCGTCCTGCGCTGACAAGCGCAAATACTACAGCGACTTCGCTGAAAAGATTTAACCCCGCGCCCGCGGGCGCACTACAAGAAAGTTCCCATAATCTAAGGAGGATATAAAAATGAACACACATTTCAACCTACACGACGGAACCGTCGAGAAAAAAACATACTGGCACACGTCGGCGCACATCCTGGCGCAGGCGGTGAACCGCCTGTTTCCGACTGCGAAACTTGGAATCGGTCCGGCAATTGACAACGGTTTCTACTACGATTTCGACGTCGAAACGCCGTTCACGCAAGAAGATTTGACGAAAATTCAATCAGAAATCAAGAAAATCATCAAGGAAAACCTGCCAATCGAGCGGTTCGAACTTCCGCGCGCCGAAGCGCTCGCGCTTGTTGCGGACAACCCCTACAAAGTCGAGCTTATCAACGATTTGCCCGACGACGAAACCATTTCTTTCTATAAACAAGGCGATTTTACCGACCTTTGCGCCGGGCCGCACCTGGAGAAAACCGGAAAAATCAAAGCGTTGAAGCTTCTCTCCGCCACCGCCGCGTATTGGAAAGGCGACCAAAACAACAAGTCGCTCTGCCGCGTTTACGGAATCTCGTTTCCGACGAAAGACGAGCTTAACGAGTACGTTGAAATGCTGGAAGAAGCGAAACAGCGCGACCACAACAAACTTGGGCGGGAACTCGGAATTTTTATGACCGACGAGAAAATCGGGCAAGGTTTGCCGATTCTAATGCCGAAAGGCGCGAAAATCATGCAAACATTGCAACGATTCGTGGAGGACGAGGAAGAGCGCCGCGGCTATCAATCAACAAAAACGCCGTTTATGGCAAAAAGCGACCTTTACAAGGTTTCGGGGCATTGGCAGCATTATAAGGACGGAATGTTCGTCCTCGGCGACGGCGACGAGAGCGAGGGGAAAGAAGTCCTTGCGCTTCGCCCTATGACCTGCCCGTTTCAGTTTAGTATATACAACGCGAAACTGCACAGTTACCGCGATTTGCCGGTGCGCTATTCCGAGACATCAACGCTGTTCCGCAACGAATCGAGCGGCGAAATGCACGGACTGATCCGTGTGCGGCAATTCACATTGTCCGAGGGGCACTTAATCGTTACGCCCGAGCAGTTGGAAGACGAATTCGCCGCGGTTATCGAGCTTATCGACTATATCATGGACGCAATCGGAATCAAAGAAGATATTTGGTATCGTTTTTCCAAGTGGGACGCGTCAAATAAGGACAAATACATCGGCGCGCCCGACGAATGGGAATCGAGCCAACAGCTGATGAAGAAAATTATCGACAAAATGGGCATAAAGTACGTCGAAGCCGACGGCGAGGCGGCGTTTTACGGCCCGAAATTAGACATCCAATGCCGCAACGTTCACGGCAAGGAAGATACGATAATCACGATACAGCTTGACTTCGCGCTTGCCGACCGCTTCGATATGACCTACATCGACGCGGATGGTGTGAAAAAGCGCCCGTATATTATCCATCGTTCGTCTATCGGTTGCTACGAGCGGACTTTGGCGCTTTTGATCGAGAAATACGCGGGCGATTTGCCGCTTTGGCTCGCTCCGGTTCACGCGCGAATTCTGCCGATTTCCGAGAAATACAACGATTACGCGCGCAGTGTGCAAGAAGCCTTGCGCAACAACGGTTTGAGTGTCGAACTTGACGAGCGGAACGAAAAACTTGGCAAAAAAATCCGCGAAACGCAGCTTGACAAAATCCCGTACACGCTTATCGTCGGCGAGGCAGAAGAGGAAGCGGGAAGCGTTTCACTTCGCTCGCGCAAAGCGACGCAAGCCGCTCTAAAAGACGGCGCCGACACCCAAGCCGCAATTGCCGCCGGCGATTTAGGCTCTATGTCGGTAGACGCGTTGATCGAGAAGCTGAAAGGTGAAATAGTGAATCGGGAGAGATAAACGATGAGCAAACTTTTCAAAGCAACTTGCTGGTGTTTATCGCGCTGTTCATCTCAATCGCATTCCCCAAGCCAACCCGCGCGAAAGCCATATTTCGCGGTGTCACATTGGTCGCGATTCTTATAACGGGAATCGTTTTTAACTTCGTTTGGGACAGTTATCGGTACGGGTTTCACGTAAATATCACTCATTTGGTGATACCGCTCGGATTTTTGCTGGATTGGCTTGTGTTTGATAAGCGCGGATTTATGAAATGGCACGATATTGCGATATTGCTTATTTATCCTTTTGCTTATGGCGTTTTGTCGGTTTTAGCAGGCAGTTTGCGCGGCTTTGCCATTTACGGATTTTTTGACCTATCCGCAGGAGTTGGCGCGGTTTTGATACAATTGATATTTCTGCTGGTTTTGATAACTGTCGTTTGCACGTTTGTCGTAAGCTTCGATAAAATATTTGTAAAATTTATAAAATAAATGCAACATTTTAGCAAGTTGTTTCGTATTATTAGTAGTGCAACCTAATTGTTGGCGTTTTACGCCAATCGAAAGATAATCAAAAATTTATGAAATACCAATAAAAAATTAAACAAGGAGATTCAAAATGAACAAAAAATTAATAAGTCTTATTTTAAGCATGGTGATACTATTTACGTTATTTATCCCAACAACGTTGGCAAACACTACTCCGCCGCCGTTCGGCACAATAAACGGTGATACCTGGACTGTTTTTCACGACAATTCCCACACGATTATACCCGTACCGGATTTTTATTACTCTATCACGCCTGTGCCCGTTTGGAATGAAGTTTCATGGTACGAACTGATAAATGTGCCGTCTTTAACTATTGAACAAGGTTCAATATTTACTTTTACAGAGGTAAACGTAGTAATTTACGCTATTACTGAATGGGATTATTCTATGCTTGCCGAACACACTATCGCAATGCCGCCTGTTTTTGAGGGAGAAAATGAGGGTGAGCACATATTTGCTGACCTCGGACTGTATATGGTAGTATTTATAAACCCAAATACAGGCGATGCTCTATCCGGTTTTGATGTAGAAGTGGTAGCGCCCGCTGCCGCGCCAACTTCTGAGATTAGCGTGGTGCTAAACGGTGAAATTTTAGAATTCGATGTTCCGCCGCAAATCATTGATAATCGCACAATGGTTCCAATGCGCGCGATATTTGAAACGTTGGGAATGTCCGTTCACTGGATGGAGGCTGACCGGCAAATTGTCGCGCTTGGCGCAGTTTATGGAATCCAAATGAGAATAGGCGATTATGAAATGACCAGAACGTCTTTCGCTACTTTAGTAGGCGATGAAGATCCGCCTATAATTTTAGATGTTCCTCCTATGATTGTAGATAATCGAACTCTTGTACCTCTTCGTGCCATTTCAGAAGCGTTAGGCGCAACGGTAGATTGGGACAGCGCAACGCAAACTGTTATAATTGAAGTTAGCTTATAACACACATAAAACAGGGCAAAAATTAGGTTAAACCTAACTTTTGCCCTGTTTTTATATATAAACAATTCGAGTATTACCTCGAACTGATTACCTCGTCGCAGCACGCCCTCGTTACTCGTTTTTCCGCAACAAAACGCGGCAAAAGCTTCGTCTTGCGGGCGGCTGCTCCTCTTTCCCAAAACGTCCACTGTGTTGGGACGTTTCGGGAGCCCTGTTTTTATCTTATGCGGAACACTTAAAACTGTGCTGAATATATTGATATAGTAACCACTTACGAACTTTAATATGTATAAAATTTTTGGCAAACATACATAATATTTGTGTGACTTATGTGACATATTCGAACGGAGTGAAAATATATGATTGCGCAGGTAACTTCAATTACCGAAGATATTATTGAGAAGTACGAGAAAAAATTGCTTGATAAGATTATCAATACCCACTATTTCTATTTTTTAAACTACGAAAAGATTAAAATTGTCGAAAAAGCCTTACGGCGACTGGAAAAAAACGAGGATGACGCGGCAAGTTTGCGGCTTGATATCATACGCGAAAAGCTTGAGGAGTATTCTGCGGAACTCTCGGAGGAAGGAGGTCCGAATGGACATACGGGGAATTTTCCGTCCGCCGGCTCGGCGAACCCTAATAACGGATTTTTGCAAAAAACATTAGAAGGGTTTGTGCGCTTTCGGTTACGGGAGTACTACTCATTATTGGAAACCGTGGTGGACGACGCGGCGCAAGAGTATCTAATTGAGCGCGAATACGAAGAATTTATCGGGCTTTTGAAGTATTTTTTGTCCATTTCTGAGAGCAAAATTCCGCTTTTGCATATAGAAACCACCGATAGAGGGTACAGATTTTTCGACAATAACCGCAAAGACATCACATATGAATGTTTGGTTGATTTTCTTACACCGATAGACAGCGCGTTCTTGCCGGAAACGCATACGTTGCAAGGGTTTCAGCTTGATGCGACGGTGGAGGAGGAAGTGAATCACGACGATATGCTAATCAGTACGCTTATAAGCTTATCGCCGGAGAAGATTTTATGGTATCGAGCGGATGAGAAATCTGAAATCGCGACGACGGTGAAGAAGATATTTGAGAATCGAGTTAACATAATATCGCGATAAATGTTTTTGTATATTTTATGTTAACTTTATCGATGAATTATGTATACTTTTGTTAACGTAATATAATTATGGTGAAGTTAAGTAGACATAAATAAAAGTGAACGCATATGCGTTCACTTTTAGGTTACATAATATTATTATGGTAAACTTGTGGTTAAAAATTTATTTTTTATTTTTTTGTTTCACGGAAGCGAGTGGGTTTTTTGAGACCGCCTCACGAAGTTGGGCGTTGTCAACGTGGGTGTAAATTTCGGTTGTGGACAGATGTTCGTGTCCCAAAATCTCCTGCAACGCCCGAATATCAACGCCGTTTTGGTACATCAGCGTTGCGGCGGTGTGCCGCAGCTTGTGCGTTGTATAGCGTTTTGGGTCAAGACCGGCTTTTTTGATATATTTTTCGACCATCGCCTGAACCGTTCGGCGCGAAATGCGCAGTTTACGGTTGCTGAGGAACAAAGCTTTCTTGTGTGAATCGGGCACTTCACCGATTTTGGCGCGTTCTTCAAGATGCGCGGCAAGCGCGCTTTGGCAAGCGTCGTTAAGATAAACCGTGCGTTCTTTGCCGCCCTTGCCGAGAACCGTCAGCGTGTCACCGCGAATGTCGGTGACGTTTATGCTAATCAATTCAGCCAGGCGAAGCCCGCAGTTTAGAAACAACGTTAAAATACAGTAATCGCGAACTTGATTTTTATCGCCTGTGACAATCGATAGCAAATCCAAGCTGTCGCCAACGCTTAGGTGTTTCGGAAGCGATTTTTCGAGCTTGGGCGTTTCGATGTCCGCCGCCGGATTTTCGTCCATCAATTTCGCTCGATTACAGACAAATTTGAAGTAACTTCTGATACTCGCTATTTTTCGAGCGCGGGAAACGGCTGTATTTGAGCGGTCACGGTTAAGGTGAGCGATGTATTCGTAAATCGTGTTCAAATCGACTTTGCGAAGATAATCCAAACGAACCAGCTCGAACGGGATTTGATCGGTTGGAACGTCGGGATTGCACAATTCGAATTTTAGGCATAAGAATCTGTAGAAAGTTCGCAGGTCGTAGAAATATTCGTCAGAGGTTTTGCGGGATACGCCCTTGATATTTTCCATGTATTGAAAGAATTCTTTCAGCGGCGTTGGCAGGTTTTTTGTGTGCTTCATGGTATTATCACCTGTGTTATAAGGGTTTAAAATTAGGTTAGAGTAAATTTTGTGCGGCTTGCGCGTTTTCGTACGCGAGTTGCACAAAATTTTTATTTTGTGCAATTTTCTTGTTTTAATTAACAGCCTCTTGTCTCTCCTGCATATTTTGCATGTGCCAGTCGTCTATGCGGTCGGCTAAGTCGGAGTTTAGAAATACAATACTTGCGATCAGCACGGCTGCCATCATCAGAACCGTTATAATTACCAAACGTTTGTTCAATTTCATAAATATCACCTCTTCACAATTTTCCCCTACAGTATATCACAGTTTTGCGAAAAACGCAATTTATATTTTCCCAACCGCTTCGGCGGCTTTCAATATTCCCACTTTTGCGCTCTCGTATGTGATTCCGCCTTGCATAAACGCCGTGTATGGCGGCTTGATCGGCGCGTCGGCAGATAGCTCGATTGACGCGCCTTGCACGAACGCGCCCGCCGCCATGATTACTTCGCAGTCGTAGCCGGGCATTCCCCACGGTTCGGGGGTTACAAAACTGTCGATCGGCGCGCTGTACTGAATCGCACGGCAGAAATGTATCAGTTTATCTTTGTCGCCGAATTTGATTGCTTGGATGATGTCTGTGCGCTTTTCGGTTGGTGTTGGGCACACGTCATACCCTAGTTTTTCGAACACTTTCGAGCATAGCAGCGCGGTTTTCATGCTTTGCAGCACGATATGCGGCGCCATAAATAAGCCTTGGTAAAGCTGCTTGTTGAATCCGAGGCTTGCGCCGACGTGGGCTCCGAGACCGGGCGCGGTGTGGCGGTGCGCCGCTAATTCGACGTATTTTGCCGCGCCTGCGATATAGCCGCCGGTTGGCGCGATGCTTCCGCCGGGATTTTTTATCAGTGAACCGACCACTAAGTCGGCTCCTACCTCCGTCGGTTCGCGGGTTTCAGTGAATTCGCCGTAGCAGTTGTCAACTATGCAGATTATGTTTGGGTTCGCGGACTTTACGGTTTTTATGATTCGCTCGATTTCGTCGATGTCCATTGATTTTCGCCATTCGTAGCCTTTGGAACGTTGGATTAGAACAGCTTTTATGGAACTGTCGCCTAAAATGGTTGACGTAATATCATTATGGTTAACCAAAGTTTGCCCATCTTCCTCTATCAGGTCGACCTGCTTATATTTTACGCCAAAATCTGCCAATGAACCAACTCCGGCGCCGTTGCAGTCGATAACTTCGGATAAAGTGTCGTAAGGCTTGCCGCACACCGATAAAAGCGTGTCGCCGGGGCGGAGAACGCCGAACAGGCACAGCGCGATTGCTTGCGTGCCGGATATGATGTTAACTCGGACGTAGGCATCTTCCGAGCCGAAAACTTGGGCGTAAATCTTGTCGAGCGCGTCCCGCCCGAGGTCGTCGTAGCCGTAGCCCGACGTTTCGGCGAAGTGCGCGTAGGACACGCGGTGGTCTTGGAACGCGCGCAGGATTTTGAGTTGGTTATACTCCGCAATCTGCGCAGCGGCGGCGAATTGCTGCGATAGTTCCTCTTCTGCCGCTTTGCTGAGGGATAAAGTTTCGTCGGATATGCCGAAGTGCTGTTTTAGATATTGTTCAGTCATGATGTGTACTCCTTATTCTTCTATTCTTTCCCAAATTACTGTTGATTCATAGCCAAACTCGCTAACGGTATCAAATTTGAAGCGATTTTCGTAAATAGTGTAATTAAGAAAGTCCCACTTACCTTCATCGAAACTCATTGTTAAATTGCCAAAACGGACACTCCACTGGAAGTACTCAATATTCCCTCTATCTTTTGCATATCCCCAACCTCCGGGAAGAAAAATTAAATAGAGCCAATCTATATCTAAATACTGAAATTCACCTTCAAAATAGCTTCCCAAAACCCTCCATTCGCCAATTATTGGGTGGTCATACGGCGCTTCGCCTATAGGCGGACGTCCCACATATACCGTATTCGTATTATTGTCCCAGTTTATTGGAACGCCCAACGCTTCGGAGATTCCGCGGACGGGCAGGAATGTTCTGCCGTCGGAGATAAACGGTTGCATATCGTCGTCGAACTGTTGCAGTTCACCGTTTACGACGACGTTGACGCCGTAGAAAACTTCGCGGAGTGTGCCGCTTGCGAGGGTTAGCGTTGAGATTAGTAAAATTGCCACTAAAAGTCCGGCGATAAAGCCTTGTAGTCTTTGTTTTAACATGATTCTTCCTCCTTGAATTTGATTTTTTCTATAAGTTATTCACAATTTTCTTGAATTCGTTGCCGCGGACTTCGAAGTTTTTGAACATGTCGAAGCTTGCGCAGGCGGGGGATAGGATTACTACGTCGCCCGGCACTGTCAAGGCTTTCGCCTTAACAGTTGCTTCTTCCAACGTTGTCGCGCGGATTATGATGACTTCGCCGCTGTAATTCGGCGCAGATTTAACCGCCGCTTCGATTTTGTCGGCGGTATTGCCAATTAGTACAAGAGCTTTCGCTTTTTCGTTGATAATAGCGCCGAACTCGTCAAACGGGATGTTTTTATCGTAGCCGCCGGCGATTACGATTAGTTTTTGCGCGAAACTTGACAGCCCCGCTTTCGAGCGGGCGGGCGTCGTTGCGATTGAGTCGTTGTAGTACTTCACGCCGTCCAGTTCGCGTACAAATTCTATGCGGTGCGGAACGCCACCGAAGGTTTGTGCGACGTGTAAAGCTGATTTACTTGACACGGTTCCGAGCGTTGCGGCTATTGCTGCCATAAAGTTTTCAATGTTGTGGACGCCGGGGAGTTTTATGTCGTTAACGTTTAGAAATGTTTCGACGGTTTGATTATTTTCTCGTCGAACGATGTAGCCGTTTTCGACGCAAACGCCGTCGGGGAGCAGGTTTTTGCTGAATAATATTGTTTTTTTAACGCCGGAAACTTCTTGTGCGATATCTCGGGTGATATCGTTGTCGGCGTTTAGGATTACTGTTTTGGTGCGTTCGGAATGCAGACCGCAGATGTTTTTCTTCGCGTTTATGTACTCGGTCATATCCGTGTGCCAGTCGAGATGGTTCGGCGTAATGTTAGTAATCACGCCGATATCGGGGTTTTGATTCATGGTGTAAAGCTGAAAACTTGACATTTCCAAGGCAATGATATCATCTTTTGTTATTTGGCTGATGGATGCGATTAGCGGGGTTCCGATGTTGCCGCCGAGGAAGGCTGACTTGCCGCTTGTCTTTAAAAGTTCGTATATGATCGAGGTGGTGGTAGTTTTGCCGTCCGAGCCGGTTACGCCAATGATTGGCGCGGGGCAAAGCTTGAGAAACAGCTCCATTTCGGAGGTGATTTCGATACCGCGTTCCTTTGCGGCGAGTAACGGCGGGATGTCAGGGCGGATTCCCGGTGTTTTATATATTACGTCGTATTTGCCGCTTTCGATATGGCGCATTAGTTGGTCGAGATAATCCTCGCCCACGTAAAAGTGCGCGCCTAAAGCCGAAAGTTCGTCGTAGCACTCGATTTCTTCTTTGCTTCGCTTATCATAGCCGACGACTTTCGCTCCGAGAGAGAGCAGAAATTTGATAAGCGGCACGTTGCTTACGCCGACGCCTACAACCGCCGCGGTTTTACCGGAAATTTGGTTTTGGAATTCGGGTATGGTCAAGGGGATTCCTCCTTTTTTGCGCCCTTCGGGCGCAGTTTATGGAACACAAAATGCGTGTTTAAACGAACGAATGCTGAAAAAGCGCCGTTTGAGGGCGCTTTTTCTATTATATAACGTATTTATTGATTTACTCTTCAGGTGCCGCTTCCGCTTCTTCCTCTTCAACCGCCGCAACTTCCGCTTCCGCAACGTTTTCAGCAAGTTCTTCGATTACCTCTTCCACTACCACTGCTTCTTCAACAGCTTCCGCCGCGGTTTCTTCCGCCGCTTCGATAATGTTGTCAAGTGAATCGCCGATTGTGAACGAGCTTTCTTCGGTATAGCCGGTCGGTTCAGCGTCTTCCGCCGCTTCTTCCGTTGCAGGAGCCGCTTCAATTACAGGCGGGTCAAGCAATTCTTTGATGCTAAGCGAAATTTGACGAATTTCAGGATCTACGCTAAGAACTTTCGCTTGCACTTGCTGTCCGACAGACAGTTCGTCAGACGGTTTTGCGATATGCTGCCACGAGATTTGCGAAATGTGGATAAGTCCGTCAACGTGCGGCATGATTTCAGCAAACGCGCCGAATGGCACGATTCGCACGATTTTACATGAGATGGTATCGCCAACATTAAGTTTCTTCGCCGCGACAACCCACGGATTATCTTCCATCTTCTTGAACCCTAGTGAAATCTTGCCTTTTTCTTTGTCAACAGACTTTATGTAAACTTCAAGAACATCGCCGACTTTAACAACGTCTGACGGATGTTTCACTTTTTGCCATGAAAGTTCGGACACGTGAACAAGGCCATCAACGCCGCCGATATCAACAAACGCGCCGAAATCGGTAACCGACTTAACTGTACCCGTATACTTTTTGCCTTCTTCAACCGCCGCCCAAAATTCAGCGCTTTTCGCTTCTCTAACTTCGCGCGCGACAGCGCGGATAGAACCTACAATCCGCTTCTTACCGCGGCGAACCGCAACATCAATTACACGGAACGAAACTTCCGCGTTAAGTAGAACGCCCAAATCTTCTATATATCTGTCAGAAGCTTGTGAAGCGGGGATAAACACTTCCGCGCCTTTGCAATTAACGATAACGCCCGAGCTTACGATTTCCACAACTCGACCGGTTAGGATTTCTTTCGTTTCAAGCGCCGCTTCAACTTCTTTGAAACCTTTGATTGAATCAATTTTCTTTCTAGAAAGTCCGATAATTCCTTCCACATCGCTTACACGGAAAACGAACACTTCAATCTCTTGTCCGATTTTAATGTCATCCTCAATTTTATAGTTCGGGTCGTCGGAAAGCTCGCCAAACGGAATAACTCCATCTGATTTTCCGCCCAAGTCTACTTGCACCTCTGTCGGAGTAATTCCGATAACCATTCCTTTTACAATATCGCCCATGTGCAATGGTTTTAGTGTCTCCTCAATAGCCTCCGCAAAATTCTTCATCTCTTCCATCTCGATACTACCTCCTCGATAATCTCGGCAGGAGTTGAAGCTCCTGCTGTAATTCCCACAATAGTGTTTTTATTAATAAATTTTTTAATTTTGTCTAGTTCAGCCGCGTTTTCGATTTGAAAAGTATGTTCGCAATGCTGCTTGCAAACTTCGAAAAGCTTGTTTGTGTTAGAGCTTGACGCGCCGCCGATTACGATGCAAACATCGCTGTTACGGGCGATTTCGGCGCCTTCGGTTTGGCGATTTATGGTCGCACTGCATATTGTATCATAAATTTTCACATCTGTAAATCGTTTTTTGAAAAATTTTACAATTTGTTTATAAATATCTTGCCGCATGGTTGTTTGAGATACAATTGTGATGGGGTTATTAGGCTCCTTTGGCAAAGGAGCTGTCAGCTCTGCTGACTGAGGATTGACGGCGTTTACAATCCATGCGGTATTATCGCAGTAGCCGTTGATTCCTTTGACTTCGGGGTGGTTTTCATCACCCGCGATGATGATTTGCCGACCAAGTTTGTAATCTTCGCTTACGATTTCGTGAATTTTCGCGACGTATGGGCAGGTTGCGTCGATTATCTTGGCTCCGCGGTGACGCAACAACGCAAGTTCGTTCGGCGCGATTCCGTGCGCGCGGATAATTACGGTTGCGTTTTCGGGAAGTTCGGCAGGATCGCTGATCGGCGGCACGTTGCGCCGCTTTAAGTCGTCAACCACATAATCATTATGGATGATTTTGCCGTAAGTATATATCGGTTTATCGTTGTTGGCGTTGCTGTACGCCGCGTCAACGGCGTTTTTTACACCGAAGCAGAAACCGGCGGATTTTCCTATTTTAATGCGGTCCGTCATTAGGGTCCGCCGAGCCGGCGGCCGGGATGTTTCCTGGACCCTCATACCCATTCGGGCACTTTCATTTTTAATTTTCAATTCTTAACTCCTTTAACTCCCCGATTACGCGTAACAAATTCGCCGTAATTTCGTTATAGTCTGATGTTTCCGGCTTTTTGCCGTAATATTCGGACAGGTCAATCGGTTTGCCGACATTCAGCCGCATTTTGCGGAACGGTTTGAAGGTTCCGATAATTCCCATGGGGAGAATTTTCACCCTCGCGCGGACGGCGATCATTGCGGCGCCGTTTTTACCTTTCACTTCGGTGCCGCTTTTAAAGCGCCCGCCTTCCGGGAATATGATAAGCGATTTTCCGGCTTTTAAAACCTGCAACGCCGTGCGTACCGCGGCGATGTCATGTTGTCCGCGGCGAATCGGGAACGCGCCGAGTTTTCGAATAAGCTTGCCGAACCCCCAGATTCTGAACAGTTCTTCTTTTGCCATAACGCCGATGTTGTCGGGTAAATTCGCACCTAAAAACGGCGGATCAAGGAGGGAGTTATGATTCGCGCAGACGATAACAACCTCGTCTTGCGGGATATTTTCCGCGCCGATCACTTTGTAGCGGAAAACGAGCTTAAAGAAGCCTTTTAACAGCCCTTTCGCGAACTTAAAGAACCAATGCGGTTTATAATTATGTATTTTTTGCAGATTATCTAATTTTTCAGCTATCACCGCGTAAATTTGTTCGACCGACTGCTCGAACGTGTTTCCTGTGGTGTCTACCGCCAGCGCGTCAGGCGCGCAGGCAAGCGGCGCCGCTTCGCGGGACGAATCTTGCTTATCGCGGTATTGCATGTCCTTTAAAACGTCGTCGAATGTGGTGTTTACACCTTGTAACGTAAGCTGTTCAAGCCGGCGGCGCGCGCGGTCTTCGACATCGGCGGTGAGGAAGATTTTCACCTGCGCGTTTGGCAGGATTTGCGTTCCGATATCTCTGCCGTCCATGATAACATTGTTTTTCGCCGCCGTTTCGCGTTGGAGTGACAACAGTTTCGCCCGTACTTCGGGAATTGCGGACACGTCGCTTGCGGCAATTGACGCTTCGGGCGTTCGGATTTTGTCGGTCACGTTTTCGCCGTTTAGGAAAACTTGCTGCCCGTCGGTTGCGGGTGAGATTTCAACGGTGATTGCGGGTAAAAGCGGTACAACTTCGTCCGCCCTCTTGGTGTCTCGTCCTTGATTAAGGGCGTAAAGCCCCACCGCGCGGTACATTGCGCCCGTGTCGATATATATGTAGCCCAAACGTTGCGCCAACTTTTGGGAAATTGTAGATTTTCCGGCGCCGCTTGGGCCGTCGATTGCGATGTTGATGTTCATTTTTTGCTCCTTTTCTAATGCGCGTGAATTTTTCCTAGTATTGCTATATTTTGGTCGGTTATAACCGTGAGATTACGTGAGATTTCCATCGCGTTATCGCTTATGGCGTAAACGCTTATGCGATAGCGGTTTGGCTCGTCTCGCGCGTCGATTTCGATAAGCGCGTTGTTGCGCACCGCGAGTTGGATACGATCATCGTCGAAATATCCGGCGATTCTGCCGTTGACTAAGACTCGCAGGTTGTTCAGCTCGTCAATTTCGTCGTTAGACGAAATTCGCTCGGCGAGCAGTTCAACCTCAACCGTACCAATATTGTCGATGATCGCGGCGGTTGAAGTTCCCTCCATTCTGTCAATGGAAGTGAAAACTTCGCGCACTGTTTCGGTCGCGAGCGCGAATTGAACCGCGATTACGACGAAAATTTGTAGTATTATGAATGTGAACCCGATTTTGCGCGCCATTTTACATCACCCTATGAGAGTATGGGCAAGTTTGGGGGAGATTATACTTTTGCGCCTGCCGGCGCGGGCATAAGGCGCGTTGCGCCTTAGACCAAAAACTTTTGGCGGTCAACTGCAACCGTTCAAGCGTCGGCATAAAACGCCTTGCTTTCACAGGCAGTTTTCACAGGGGTGGCATTAGCGGAAACAAGTTTCCGATGCCACTCCCAAAAAGTTTTATCAAAATTTTTGCGCCCAACGGGCGCGGGCTTTTAGGGCTTTGCCCTAAAAACCAATTACTCGGGTCCGTCCCGAGGGAATGTGTCCTGCCGGACGGGCGGTAAGGGCTCTGCCCTTGCCAATCCCGGTCGCCTGGCGATCACAAACGCAAAAGACGCGATTTGTGCCGCAAGCGGCGACAAAAAAACTGGGTTAGCGAACCGCGTTCGCGGAAAGATTAGTGAGATATAGCACTGCGCTCGTTCGAGAGCGACCCGCGCCTAAAAGCGCGAGATACTATTTGGGTAGAGGCAAGTTGATTGCAATAACTTTCGCCCGCGGTTCCGCCAGCGGGGCACCCGCCCGACGCCTTTTGTCGGGGAGGGTCGCGGCGGGGAGGGCGACGGTTTTAGTCAAGTTTTTGACGCACAAAAACTTGCTGGATTGGCAAGGACTGGTCCTTGCCGCGCCGCGCGCGCCCGCGCAACGCCTGCCGCCTCAGCGGCAAAAAGGGTTTTTAGGGCATCGCCCTAAAAGCCCGCGCCCGTTGGGCGCAAATTTGATAAAACTTTTTGGGAGTGGCATCGGAAACTTGTTTCCGCTAATGCCACCCCTGTGAAAACTGCCCGTGAAAGCAAGGCGTTTTATGCCGACGCTTGAATGGTTGCAGTTGACCGCCAAAAGTTTTACGGTCTAAGGCGCGTTGCGCCTTAAACTTTAAAAGTCCACCCCATATCATCAGCAATCTTGTGGGTTTGGATCCCCGTGATGGTGTCGTATAATTTCGATGTAAGTTCGCCGATTTCGTTGTTATTGATAACTTGCGCGTTACCTTTAAAGTTCAGCTCGCCGATTGGCGAGATAACCGCCGCGGTTCCGGTTCCCCATGATTCCTTGAGCGTTCCGTTTTCCGCCGCCGCCATAACTTCGTCGATAGATAATTTGCGTTCGGTGACTTTTACGCCCCATTTTTGCAAAAGCTCGATCACCGACATTCGGGTGATTCCCGACAAAATACTGCCGCTGAGTTCGGGAGTGATAACCTCGTCGCCGATTTTGAAGAATACGTTCATTGAGCCGACTTCTTCGATATATTTGCGCTCAATTCCGTCAAGCCAAAGGACTTGCGAATAACCTTTGTCGTGCGCTTCGGTTTGCGCTTTTAGGCTTGCGGCGTAGTTTCCGGCAGTTTTGGTGAACCCAACACCGCCGCGCACCGCGCGGACAAACTCGTCTTCGGCGTAGATTTTCACAGGGTTCAAGCCCTCGCTGTAATACGCGCCGACGGGGGATAAAATAATCATAAATTTGTACGTTTGGCTTGGGCGAACCCCTAAAAACGGATCGGTCGCGAACATAAACGGACGAATGTAAAGCGACGTTCCCGGCTTGTCGGGAATCCAGTCAGCATCGAGTTTTATCAGCTCGCACAACGCTTCCAAGCAAAAATCTTCGTCAACCGGCGGCATTGCGAGCCGTTCGTTTGAGACATTTACTCTTTCGAAATTTTTGCGCGGGCGGAATAAAAATATACTTCCGTCGGCGGTTTTATATGCTTTCATTCCCTCGAAAATTAGTTGCCCATAATGCAAAGCCATGGTTGCGGGATCCATTGAAATGTTCTGATACGGCACGATTTGCGCGTTTTGCCATTTCCCGTCGATGTAGTCCATGGTAAACATATGGTCGGAGAAATATTGCCCGAACCCGAGATTATTTATATCCGGCTTCGGTTTCGGAGTGGTAGTTTTTGTGATTGAGATATTCATATTCATGCTCCCTTGCTTGTTTATCCATAGTATTCTACCATAATTTTTATATTTTGGCAATAAAAACTTGACAATTTCGTCGAAATTTAATATACTTATTCTGATAAGGGGTGAGTCAATTGAGAAAAACTAAAATTATATGCACACTCGGTCCGGCGACCGATGATGTTGAAGTTTTGAAGCAACTGTTACTGGGCGGCTTGAACGTTGCGCGGTTGAATTTTTCGCACGGGACGCATGAGCAGCAGTTCGAGCGGCTTGAACGATTTATAAACGTGCGTGACGAGCTTGGAGTACGCGCGGCGACGTTGCTTGACACCAAAGGTCCCGAAGTTCGTATCGGCGAGTTCGCGGACGATTCGGTAATGCTGAAAAAAGGGCAGAAATTCACGCTTACCACCGAGGATGTCGAAGGGGATAACACGCGTGTTTCCATTAGCTATAAAAACCTTCCGAAAGACATTACACCGGGGACGAGGATTTTGATTGACGACGGACTGATTGAAACCACCGTTTTGGCGGTGACTTCCACCGACATCGTTTGCGAAGTTTTAAATGACGGGCCGATCAGCAACAAAAAAAGTCTGAATATTCCGTCGGTTTCGCTTAACATGCCTTATGTAAGCGAAAAAGATCACGCGGACATTGTGTTTGCCGCCGAAAATGATTTTGATTACGTTGCGGCGTCGTTCGCGCGCACTGCGGCGGATATTTTGGAGATTCGCAAGATTTTGGCGGCGAATAACGGCAACGATATTCTTGTTATCGCGAAAATTGAAAATATGGAAGGTTTGAAGAACATACATTCCATACTTGAAGTAAGCGACGGAATTATGATCGCGCGGGGCGATTTGGGCGTTGAGATGGACTTTGAGGAAATTCCCGCGATTCAGAAAAAGTTGATCAAACACTCGCTTAAAGTCGGGAAAATCGTGATTACCGCGACGCAAATGTTGGAATCCATGACGCATAATCCGCGTCCGACCCGCGCCGAGGCGAGCGACGTCGCGAACGCCGTTTACGACGGAACTTCCGCGCTTATGCTATCCGGCGAGACGGCGGTTGGGCATAACCCCGTTCTGGCGCTTAAAACCATGGCCCGAATCGCGGAGTTGACCGAAGGTGATATCGACTATAAAAAGCGTTTTGAAACCGGCTTTTTCGACTCGTCCATGGCGGTTTGTAACGCGATAAGCCACTCGACCGTTACAATGGCGCATCATTTGGACGTTGCGGCGATTATCACTACCACAAGTTCGGGGCATATTACGCGAACGGTTGCGGCGTTCCGCCCGGAAACGCCGATTATCGCGATTACGTCTAAGGAAAAGGTCACGCGGCAGTTATGTATGTCGTGGGGCGTTACCTCCGTTTGCTCGCCGCTTCAAAAAACCACCGATGAGATGTTTTTGAACGCGATTGACGAGGCGAAAAAGACCGGAATCGTGAAAGCCGGTGATTTAACGGTTATTACGGCGGGAACGCCGGACGGAGTCAGCGGAACGACTAATGTACTAAAAGTTCACAAAGCATAGAACACCTTAAATTAAGTTGAAATAAGGATTGATAATTCACATGAAACACATCCCTAATATAATGACTACATTACGCCTGCTGTTGATACCTCTTTTTGTCTATTTCGCGTTGCATAACAATTTAATCGCGGCGGCGATTGTGTTTATCGTTGCGGGCGCGACTGACGTTATGGACGGATACATAGCGCGCAAATTTAACGCGATCAGCGATTTCGGAAAGCTTTATGACCCGCTTGTGGACAAGCTTTTTCAAATTACGGCGGTGATTTGCCTCTATATTATAGGAATATTGGACGCGTGGATTATATATTTTATCGTATTTAAAGAAGGTTGTATGCTTATCGTCGGTTCGATTTTGTATCTTAAAAAGGTGGTTGTGCATTCTCACTGGTACGGAAAAGTGGCGACAAGCGTGTTTTACGCGGCGATTTTCGTGATGCTTATCACCGAAGATATTAACGAAACTTTAACTCTCGCGTTGCTTTGCGTCGTTGTGGCAAGCGCGGTTTTATCGGCGATTGGATACATTGCCGACCTTATTGTAAAAAAGTAGCGAAAGTTAATCAAAAAAAAGAGACTTTTTGTCTCTTTTTTTACACATTAAAAACCGCGCAAAAAACGCACGTAACTCTCATTGCGACAGAATGAATCCATCGCAATTCGCTAAAGAATTTTTGATGTTTTCGGGAAAGCGCTTGCGCGCCCGAAAACTTTTTTATTTTTAGGTATTGACAAAATTGATTTTTTTTGATAATGTTAGACTGGATGAAATTGGGGATAAAATTATACCCAAATTATATTAATGAAGGGGATGTATTGGACATGGGGTTTTTAAATTTTGAAAACGCTTATTTGATCGGGGTAGTTGGGGCGGTTGTCGCTCTGCTTTTCGCTTTTATTCAAAGCAGAAAAGTTATGAAATTCTCCGAAGGCAATGAGAAAATGCAAAAAATTGCCGCTTCAATTCGAGCGGGGGCGGGCGCTTACCTTAAGCGTCAATTTAAAACGGTATCTATATTCTTTATCGCTGTAACCATTATTTTGGTTGTTTTGGCGATTTTCGGATTAGCGACGCCGTTTATACCGGTTGCGTTTTTCCTTGGCGGCTTGCTTTCGCAACTTTCAGCCTTTATCGGCATGAGAATCGCGACCTCCGCTAACGCGAGAACCGCGAACGCCGCAAGCGAAAGCTTGAACAGCGGACTTAAAGTCGCGTTTGCGTCGGGAACGGTATTGAGTTTTACGGTTGTAGGACTTGCGCTTCTTGATGTTTCGATTTGGTTCTTAGTTTTAAGATTTGTGTTTAACTTAGAGCCTGTGTACATCGCGCAAAACATGGTTATGTTCGGTGTCGGTGTTGCGGCATTTGCGCTTTTCGCGCGTGTTGGCGGCGGTATCTTCACGAAAGCCGCTGACGTTGGCGCTGACCTGGTTGGTAAAGTTGAAGCCGGAATTCCGGAGGACGACCCGCGTAATCCTGCGGTTATCGCGGATAACGTAGGCGACAACGTTGGTGACGTTGCGGGAATGGGCGCTGACCTTTACGAGAGTTACATAAAAGCTATGCACGCGGCAATCGCGCTTGGATTCGCGGCGTTCGGCTTCAGAGGTAGCGAGTATATCGGTATAATGTGGGCGGCAATGTTCTTGCCGGTCGGATTGTTTGTTGCGGGTATGCTTTCGTCGGTTATCGGAACATTTTTTATCCGTACCAAAGAAAACGCAACCCAAAGCGACCTTTTGAAAACGTTGAGAAAAGGAACCTATATAGCGGCAGCTCTTGCGACGCTTTCGGCGTGGCCGATTACTCGATTTGTTATCGGCGGCGAGTATTGGTTCGGCTTTTTCATTTCAATTCTTATCGGAGTTCTTGCAGGTTGTCTAATTGCCTACTTTACCGAGTATTTTACGTCTGCTCACTATAAGCCGACAAAAAAATTGGCGGCGGCGGCTGAAACCGGCGCGGCAACCATAGTAATCGGCGGAATTTCACTTGGTATGAAATCTGTTGTTGCTCCGATTTTGATTATCGTTGGCGGCGTTGTTGTAAGTTTCTTGGCTGCAAGCGGAACTTTTAGTATTACTTCTGAAATCGGCTCGTCATCGTTCGCGCTTGGATTGTACGGAATCGGTTTATCCGCTATCGGTATGCTTTCAACTCTTGGAATCACACTTGCGTGTGACGCGTATGGTCCTGTTGCGGACAACGCGGGCGGAATTGCTGAAATGGCAGGGCTTGGCGCAGAAGTTCGCGAACGTACCGACGCGCTTGACTCAATCGGAAACACTACTGCGGCGACGGGGAAAGGTTTCGCTATCGGTTCCGCGGCATTGACGTCGCTCGGTCTTGTTGTTTCATTCGTAAATATCGCAGCAAGGCAAGTTGAGGCGATTGGTGGCGGTAATTTGTATGAACGGTTAAGCATTACAAATCCTGCTGTGTTGTTGGGAACGTTTATCGGCGCGATGTTGATATTTGTATTCTCTGCTATGACTATGAGTGCGGTTCAACGTGCGGCAATGAGTATCGTTCACGAAGTTCGCCGTCAGTTCCGTGAAATTACCGGACTTATGGAGGGAACTGCTGAACCTGATTACAAAGCCTGCGTTGACTTGTGTACCAAATCGGCGCTTCGTGAGATGGTAATGCCGACGATTCTCGCGGTTGTCGCTCCTATTTTGACAGGGCTTATATTAGGAGTTGAAGCAGTTGTCGGACTTATCGCGGGCGCGACTGTTGTTGGATTCGTTGTCGCTATATTTATGGCGAACGCCGGCGGCGCGTGGGATAACGCGAAGAAATACATCGAAAGCGGCGAGCACGGCGGAAAAGGTTCTGACGCGCACAAAGCGGCGGTTATCGGCGACACTGTTGGAGATCCGTTTAAAGATACTTCAGGTCCGTCGCTTAACACATTGTTTAAGTTTTTGACGACTGTCGCGATTACGTTTGTTGCGATTATCGTTCATTGGTCAATCTTTGGGTAAAATTAAAATCTGTATGAATGTTGTTAGTAAATTCGGCTACCGCTTGCGTGATTTTTCGCAAGCGGTAGCCGAATTATGCAGGGGCGTAACATTCTCGAAAGAGAATGCACCGCCATCTGCCATCTGCCAAAATCGAAGATTTTGACAACATTCGAAAAAACCGCCTTTCGGCGGTTTTTTTTGACTAAAATAAAACCTCCAGATGGATTCCTTCCGCGTAAGGAAGCGAATCAATTATCTCGTACAGCTCAATAAACTCGCCGTAAAACTCGGTAATTGCGCCGAGTTGCAAAAATCGCCGCATTTTCGCGATATGCGCTTCGATTTTATCCAAATCGGCGGTGTCAAGTATGACTGAAAACCATCTTCGTCTTGATTGGTAAAGGGTTTCGAAATTATCAAGTTCAGATGACGCTTGTTCAAAATTCTCGGCTGTTACTGCTGTATCCAGGCTTCGTAAAATTTCTATTCCGCTTGACTGAAACGAATTTACTATATTTATATGAACAATCGTAACCGTGATAACCGCGGCAAACAGAGCCATAGTAATGAAAAAAACTTTCATTTATTTTGCCTCCTTTGGATATAGAAATACTTCGCCGTTTTTTGTCGCGCTCATGTAATATACATCTTTCGGCGTTGTGATTTTTGACTCTTTCAGCTTAGTTTTCAGCCAGTTTCCGTCGAATCCGAGCTGTTTTAGGTTGTGTTCAAAGATTTTTCCGTCGTCAATTATGATATAACTTATCTCTTTATCAGGCGCAATGAGGTTTAAGTCCTCAACTGTCGCCGGCGAATTTTTCCCTTTTTGAATCGCGCTGACTTTTCCGTTTGTTTCCACAATTAGGTATTCGATCTCGCTAATCGAGCCGATTCCGCTGTTTCGTATATTTTCCATCAAATCGCTGATACTAAAGCGTTGACGGCGCATTTCGCTTTGGTTTATTTTCCCTCTTTCCACTAAAACGCTTGGCGAACCGTAAACAAACCGCCGAATTCGCGGGATTTTTTGACATACTAAAGATAAAGTTACTTCGCAGGCCAAAAGCACCACAATCGCCATAAGGCTAAACAAAAGCGAGTTTGACGAGTCTTGTATCGGAACCGACGCGATTTCGGATATTAAAATGGCGACAACAAGCTCGGATGCTTGAAGTTCGCCGATTTGACGTTTGCCCATAAGTCGAAAAACGCCGGTTATAAAGAAAAATATGATAATAGTTCGTATGAAATTCACAGCCATCGGCTAAACAATCCTTTCAATTGTATTTTGTGAAAAGTTTAGCGGAAATATGTAAATTTCGGATTGAAACAATAAAAAACCGCCGAAAGGCGGTTTTTTTGTTAACCTAATATATACGTACTCTTGTTCGAAAGGCTTTTATCATTCCGCTTATCGAGTCGATAACCAGTGCTAACACTATGCCGCCCAATAAGAACAAGTTCGGATATCCAAACATCAGATATAGAATTCCACCGGGGTCGGGAGGCAATACATTCCCCATTTGGATAATAAACTCAGGATTCATTATTGCTCCGCTAGCTAAAACAAACGCGGCGCAGGCAGCGATTGCGACATTCACCGCCACACCGATAACTGCCAATCGTTTAGTATACCGCCCTTCGATTAAGCGCATGACTTCCCAAACAATATGAATCGCCGCCCAAAGCAAAATCGGAAGCCATAAACTGCGAATAACCTCGACATTAAAAACAGAAACCCAACCTACACCAGAAAACCTCCCCGCAATAATTTGGGGAAAACTGAGGAAAACAGTAGTCGTAACCACAACTCCAATTATTCCGCCAATCGGCTGCCACATACTGATTTTTTCGGCGGTTCCCGGAACTTGGGGCAGATTATCAAGGGAGTCGTTGCCGATTCCGAACTCTTCTTCCAACCATTTCGTTTTCTTCCTTTCAAGAATCACGAAAAGAAGCGTAATCCCTGCAAATATTGAAACCGCAGCTTGATAAGCCTCTATGATGGGTACAAAGGTAAACTGCCTAACAATTTCGCCGGTGCTTTCGAATGTTCCCCAATTCAAAATCCCGTTCAAAATGCTCAAACCCGCGATAAGCGCCGTGATAAACGGCAAAACATATCGTAAAATGCGCTTATAATGAAAGTAATACACCCCGCTTATCAAAGCTTTCTTCTCATCGCCGAGATATTTTGCCGCCAAGTCGTCGGGGTTGCCAAGTTCGGTCAACACGGCTTTAATTTCCTGCTCGCTCGGCTCTTTCGCGCCGTAACTCTCTTCCAGCATATCGGAAATTAAACTTTCTAATTCTTTTTCAACATCCGCTTGCATTTTTTGTGGCAAATGCCGTGTAACGGCGTAAATATAACGCGCTATCAAATCGTTTTTCATAAACTATCGTCCTCCATCAAAATTTTATTCATGTTTTGCACGGCATTTTGCCAATGTGATTTAAGGTCTGAAAGAATCTCTTTGCCAAAGTCGGTTGTGTGGTAATACTTGCGTGGTTTTGCGCCATCCGTGCTCCACGAACTTTCAAGCAATTCTTGTGATTCCAACCGCCGAAGCAACGGGTAGAGAGTGTTCGCCTCAATCGTTATGCCGGTTTCAGCTAAATCATTGATCAGGTTGTATCCGTACGCGGGTTTTTGCAACTTCGCTAAAACACAGATAATTATAGTACCTCGGCGCAACTCTTGAATAAAACCGGATAGCAATTCGTCTTTTCCCATGGAAGCATCTCCTTTCATTTTACTGTTCTATTTATTATATAGTGTATCACACAATAACGTGTTTGTCAATAGAAAAATCAAAAATTTTTTGATACAAAAATCGGCGCGTATTAATATGCGTTGGAATGTATGTAAAAAAACCGCCGAAAGGCGGGGTAAGATAAAGAAGTTTTTTAGATTGTGATTCCCTTACTACGGCATAGTAACCGAAATTCGGTTACTATGCCGTATTTTTTGCCTTAAAAACTTGAATCATGCAGACTCGCGCTCCGCACCAACTAAGATTTTTGCATTTCTCTCTGTTTGCACTGATTCGTCCGCTTGCAGTTCGCCAAGTGCGGAGAAATCCAACATCCCTAATGTCTAACAGATCGCTCGGCTCGGTCAACGAAACAACAGTTACGCCAATTTCGTCTATTTTCCTAACCCATTGAGCCACCTCAACAAAATTACGCCCAATCCGCGAAAAATTTTTGACGATAACTGTTGAAATCTCGCTCGCGCTAATCGCCACTTGTAGATTGTTAAACTGTGATCGATTAAGGGGCAAATCCGAAAATCCATTATCAGCGTATATTTTGATTTCGGTATGCCCTTGCGCTTTTGCGTATGCAACTAATTCTTTTTGCTGAAAATACATTGCATCATTATCGGGTTGAGCTACCCGACAATATATTGCGATTCGTTTGTTTGATTTTTTCAAAATATCCTCCTTTCATTTGAGACTTGGCTTTGTTGTGTTTTGCAAAGCCATAGCCGAAAAGTGTCGGGGCGTAAGATTTTGCGGTTTTTACAAAATCCACAGCCATCAACCGCAATCAAACAAACAGTATAATGTTATGTCTATATTGTACCTCGCTTGATTGCTTATGTCAAAAAAATTCGGCGGAGTTTATTTATTTTCTTTCTTGATTTTACTACCGACAAGATAAACAACTCTTGAAGTTGCATTTTCTTTCGCGTTCGGATTGAACGCGGATTTTATGATGTAGGTAGTCGCGCCGATTTTGCGCTCTGTTGAAAATGTTTGTAATGTGTTTATCATATTTGCCTCCAATATTTTTTATCCGGGGTAAATGCAAAGGGGCAACGCCGAAATCGCGCCGCCACCTTTGCCTTGCCACACTTCGGGACAAGTAGTCCCGAAGTGTGAGAGGGAAACCGCCGTATTCGTTCGGGCTGTCGTAAGACAGAATATACTCCGACAAGTTTCACTCTCGGCCTCGGTTATGTAGAGAGAAAAAATACCCCTCTACATATCAGGACAAAATTCGGGTAAAAGTTTGACACTCGAATAAAAAAATTTTAATTTTTATTCAAAAATTTTCTCATTGCTTTTAGTCCTCTTGCGATTGAAATGCTGACCGAGCCTTTCGTTACTCCCTCGGCATTCGCAATTTCCTGTTGACTTATTCCGATAAGATAATGCGCGTCAATTCTTTGACCTTGTATTTCTGGCAATGAATTTAACGCGCGGCACAAACCGCAATGCCGCTCCATCATTTCAATAACTGCCTCCGGATTGTCGGTCGAACAAATAAAAGCCGCCGTTTCAGTTCCGTCGTCCATATCAAGCGAATATACTTTTTCACGTCGAATTGTGCGACTATACGTTTCCTCATATCGCTTGTTCGAAAGGAGTTCTGCCGCAACTTCAACCGATACTTCCGCAAAGCAATCCTCATTATAATAGCGCGGGTAAAATTCCCTCAAATTTATCTTTGTCATTTTTAAATCCTCCAAATTTTCAAAATTTTTGTTTTTTAAAATTTCGAAAATCGGAGGCGGAGCGCGTATGCGCGGGCGTTTCATAGTCTAAACTTCCTCATTTTTTTCTCTGTAAAATAAAAAAAGACGGTCAAACAATCGCTGATTTTTCAGCAATCATCTGACCGTCTTACGGTTCTGGTATGGTTAAAATTATTTAGTTTTCAGCTTGGGCGACGGCTTGTCCGCCTCAGATATACAGGTAAATTCGTCGTTGTCGCCAAGCCTGCACAAATACAGTTTTCTTTTTCCAACTATTGATACTACTCGTTTTTCAGAGTTCCACTCAAACAATTTTTTACTGTCTTGAGTCCTAACTTCCCTAAACATAAACTTTTCTCTTTCCTCTCTTTCGTAATCCTATAGGTTGACGTCGCTGGTAAAAAAATACATCTACGTGCAATTCAAATTTAATTGCTGCAACCGAATCCGCGCCGATTCCATAGACACGCCAAAGCGCTTCGCAACAAGCTCCGCAAGATAATCGTTGGCAATTTTGGGTGAAAAACACTTCGCGATCCCTTGAAAAATATCTTTATCGCAAAGAATTTTCATCGCCGCACGATTCATCAGAATCGCCGCGCTAAAATATTTTGCATGATGTTCCATAAACTCAAAATCGTTGTCAAATCGCGATTTATTGCTTGTCACTTGAAAAACGTTGCATTCGACAACGCCGATATTACTGGATTTGTAAAATTCCGCGTGGTAAATGCTGTGACCGCACTCGTGCATAATCGTTGAGCGCAACACATTCTCGTTTGCAAGCAAAGTATTGTCAAGCAAAACAGTATTTGCGCGTACTGGAGCATATTCGGCGCAGCGATTTTCTTTGTTAAATACAGGAATTTTACGGTTATCAAACACCATTCTACCAAGAATTATGCCTTTGTGCGAAAGGTTATCAAAATGAATATTCAAACCTAAATAATCCTCCGTAAACGCTTCAACGTCTATTGGTTGCGGAGTTTTAAGCAAGTCCGAATTGTAGTTGTTCAAAATTTCCTCGACATGGTTCTTGATTTCTGCGTTCGACAAAATAGGCACACCGTTATTTTTCAATTTGTAATCTAATGCAACCATTACTGTTCCTGCTCCTTTCGTACTTTCAACTCGTCCACAAATTTCTGCCAGTCTTTTTCGTCGGCGTTTAATTCTTTCGCAATTCGCAACGCCGCCATTGCGTAGTCGCGTTCTACGATATAGTCCGAAAAATCCTGCGGAACTGTAACGCCGCTTCGTTTACTTGCCTGCGCGGCTTTATTGTACATGGTTTCCGATTCTTCGGTGGATAAGTTAAGAAATTTCCTCAACAACTCCAATTTTTCCGCCGCTAAACTGCTTTTACAACCACGCTCTACATTGCTGTAAAATTGCGGTGAAACTTCGATTGCGTAAGCGGTTTGGCGCAATGATTGCCCTTTGGTTTGGCGTAATTCCTTGATATATTCGCCGAAAGTTTGTTCGATTTTCATTGATGTTTAGCCCTCCTTTTCAACAACCTTTTGGTTGATAAATAGAGTATATACTATGTTTTAGGTTTTGTCAACCCTTTGGTTGAGTTTTTTCGAAAAAATTTTAGAGGCTAGCGAAAATTTGGAGATTGCATCATAAAAAAAGCCCGCACTAGCGGGCTTTTAGTTGTAATATTAGTTGTAACATGGTTCTTTCACCCACTTCGAGACAACTTGTCCCGAGGTTCAAACGTTAATTTTTTGCTTTATCTTTCGCTTAACCTCAACATCACCGCCGCCATTTCGGCGCGGGTCGCCGTGTTTTGCGGCGCGTAATTCCTATCCATAATTTCGTCAACCAACTCGCCAACGTAGCGATACAGAATCAGTCCCATTTGTTCGCGGGTAATGTTCAAATTCGGCGCGAATTCGCCATTTCCAACTCCGCTTACGATTTCATTCACCGCGGCCCACGCGATTGCGTCGCTATACCAACTATCGTTCACAACATCGCTGAAATCGCCGCCGTTATAGCCGTTCGGACTTCCTGCAAGCCGCCACAGAACCGTCACAAACATCGCTCTTGTTGTCGCCGCGTGCGGCGCAAACTCGCCGTTGCCAACTCCGTTCAGCAAGCCGCTCGCAACGGCGGATTGTACGTAAGCGTAAAACCAATCGTTTGGCGAAACGTCTGTGAATTGTTGTACAGCAGGCGGTTGAGCGTTGTTGTTTGTAGTAGCATTGTTACTACTCGTCGGCGGACGTGTAAATACATTGCCGCTCGGACGATTGTTGTTCCAACTTCCTTGGTTGTTGTTATTGTTGTTGTTTTGCGGCGCGGTCACAATAAATCGCAGTTCCACGGTTGCGCTCGCACCCTCAACAGTGGTGATCGTAGCTATTGTGTTATGAGTGCCGATCTGCAAATTAGCGTTCACGTTCACCGCGACCGTGCGGCTTTGTCCCGGTTGTAAAATCGGATTCGGAAGATTTCCGAACGTGAAACCCGCAACTTGCGGCAACGGATTTAAGGTTAGCTCAACATCGCCGGTATTTGTAATCGTGATAGGAATCGCGCCTGGGTTCGGGCGACCGTGTTGGATTGAGCCGAAATTTATCGGGCTTGGCGTGACAACAAGTATATCGTCAAAGCATATTCCCGGCTCACAAACACAAGTACAACATACATTTTCGCCGCAATCAATACACGGTGCTATTGGTAAACATATGTGATTTCTCGGTTGCCACACCCAAGTGTCGGCGTGGATTGCGCCATCGTAGTATTCCATCAATTCTTCCGACGTAAATTCAAACTCGCCGAGTGGGTTGCCGACCGTTCCCTCGCCAACATTTTGCCAAACTCCGGTGAAATATTGGTTGTCGGGGACTGGTGGGAGTGCGGCGTCTTCGTATCCATCATTTCCTAAAGATACATTAAATCTAAAATTTTCACCTAACGTAAGTTTGCGCAGAGAGGTTGTTCGATCAAACATGCCTGACATACGTGTCGAATCGCTTATATACCAACCGGATAAATCAAGACTTACAAGACTGCTTGCATTATCAAACATAAGCCACATATCTATTACGTTACGAGTATCCCAATCTGATATATTAAGATATGTCAAACTTCTCATGCCCGAAAACATCCCCGCCATAGTTACAACATTGCTTGTGTCCCAATTAGATATATCAAGGCTTGTTAGACTATTCGAACCTACAAATAACATATCCATTGCCCTTGTGCTACCAGTATCGAAATAACACAAACCCTCTATCGTGGTCACATTCCATAAACGATCAAATAATCTGGTTATAGAGTGCGTGGCAACAACAGGTCCTGAAAATACAACTCTGTTAACGCGGTCTGAACCCCACGGATTCAAAGGGTGTACTGTGAAAAATGCGTGTGACCAAGAAATAAGTCCACTATCAACCACCACAGTGCCATCGTCATACAATCTCCATGGCGCATGGTCGGGGCTGCTATCATCACTGCTACACATTACTCCGCTTGCGATTACGGTTGGCGTCGCAAACACGATATTCGGTATAACCACCAATATTATAGCAAAAGTAAGTATTAAGCATAGAAGTTTTTTTAATTTCATAATTTGTACCTCCTATATAATATCCATTATATACCAACATCAATAAAAAATCAACCTTTTTGTTAAAAATTAAATAATACCGGATGTGCAATCTGTCGGGCAATATATCCCCAATCGTCGTCATATACTAAAATTTCTATATATTCTCCCAGGGTAAAAGTATTTACCATTGGATTGTTAATCGGTATAGAGATTTCGGCTTCGCTTAGAGTTACACTTATTGGAGGATTGCTGTGTTGTCCTTTATTTACTATAACAGATACATTTCTTCCTATAAACAAGTCTCTTGCAGACAAAGAAATTTCGTCAAGAGTAAATGTCGATGCTCCGGTTAGCCTTAAACTAGGCGTAGTTATTATTACTTCCGGCCTAATATAATAATTTAGATTAAGCATGCCTGAGCCAAGAAATCCACTATTCCAATCGGGCGGAACATGAACAGTTTTGAGCAAAATTTCTCTTATTAGCTCCGGCGAGGCGCCCGGATTATCCAACATAATCATCGCAACCGCCGCTGATACAAATGGTGCTGCCATTGATGTGCCGCTGTCAAAAAAATAACTTGTTCTGCCTACATCTCCTGCCCCATGAAGAGCACTTAAAACTCCTACTCCCGGTGCCGCGATATCAACTAAATTTCCATGATTACTGCTTCCCATGTGTACGCAAATACTGCATTGACTATTATATCTCCAAAGAACGCAATATTGACAAAACCTAAAGAACCCTCTTCGATTATCACGCCCCATCGCTGCAACAGTAATCACATTAGGAAAGCTTGCCGGAAATGTTCGAAAAGTATATATGCATCTACCACTATTACCTGCAGCTACTACAACAACAACCCCGGAATTTACAGCATAATCAATAGCAGGCTGAAAAATGGAATCAATGCCTATATAATGGCTAGGGATATAAATACTAAGATTAATAATATCTGCGTTTATTGGAGGTCTTACGGCGTCAAAAATCATATTTCTGACAGCGTAGGCAGAAGAGTAGTGACCCCATCCTAAATTTACGCCCATTGGAATAATTAAAACATTATCCGGTGTATTGTTAGCAATAATACCGGCTACATGTGTTCCATGCGGACGCGGATTAGCTCTCCTAGCATTTCTAATCCTAGTTTCACCTTCCCTATTAAGAAATATAGGATGGCCTATATCAACATCAGTATCTATTACTGCCACTCGTATTTCTCTTCCTGTTGTTTTGCCTTCTCTTTCTAAGTAAGCTATAAAAGCATCTGATCCAATATGCTCCGAACCCCATCTGTCAAACAAACTATCATAAATTTGATGTTCAGAAGGCCAAACCCAATCAATGTTTCGAGAAGCTATTACGTTTGGAAATGCCCACATAACATTAGGATGTTCATTTAATAGTTGTCGAGCTGTTTTTGCTTCTTCTTCCGAATGATACATAAAGAAATGATAACCTGTGCTATCATCCAACGCATAAATCGCACCATAAGTTTCAGTTAGCCTATAATCCTTATATGTTCGCACAATCAACTGCCTTGTTTGGTACGGTCTAGTGATAACAATTCTGTCGTCGTCTATTTGTATATCTAAATTAAGCACTTGCTCGACATCTGTCTTTAACGCCATATTCGTAAAACCGGTTCGTCCGCGAGCGTCAAGAACAACTTCTTCGCCAATCGCTTCTGCTATATCAGCTATCGGCAAAACAAGTTCATCACCGATAAATTCTGCCGCCATTTCAATTTCAATTTCTCTGCCGTCGATATTCATATTATTTTCGCCTATTGTCATTGTTATTGACGCAAAAAAATCATCTTGCCAGTTTTCTTGAATAATAGCCATTACAGCATCGTGAAACTCTTGATTAAAAACAGTAGTGGGTTCAGGCTGTTCTGAAATTTCGTAATTGAGTTCAATATACTCTGCAAATGATACTGTGGGATTATTTACGGCGTGTGCATCAACTATAACAGTTATCGGGTTATTCGGTTGAGCGTCTCGCATCGCTCTAAAATTAACGGCATTCACAATTCCGGTTGTTGTCCAGCTTGCTAAGATGCTTGGATTATCAACAACGTTAAACGTAAAATTCTCAGAATCCAACAAATTATGGCTATCACTATGAAAAATTAAATCTACTTCATTAAAACCTAATGAAAAACCCATATTATTTAATCTATCCACAGTTGTTGATACTGTAATCGGAATTGACACAATGTCGCCTTTGTTTAGTGCTATAAATTGTACTTCTTGTCTTTCTAATGCCCCACCCGCCGGCAGCATTAGCCTCGGTCGCAAGTTATCTTCATTCGTACCATGCTCCATTCCCGCGACAACAACCAAATCATAGCCTTGTAAACTCGACAGCGCAATTGCAAAGCTTCCGCTTGTTCCGGCAGGATGGTCACGAAAATGGTTTTGCAACGCCTCTGTCAAATCAAATTCGAAATATCTATTCAACCGCGTATAAGGCACTCTTGACGACCTTGTGAATATATACTCCGACCGCGCCGCAGGAGGTTGGTTCCTCAAAAAGTCTCTCACGGTAATTCCCGCTTCAAACGCGCTAAAATAAGTCATTCCATCGTAAACTTCTTCAACTTTATCAGCATCCAACAAATGAACGTTTACCGCGCGTACCGGCGCTAGAGTATTATCCGTCCTTAGTATGCCTAAATTAAGCACCGCTCGGTCATTGCCAACGCTGCTTGCGTTAAGAATTCCTTGTATATGATCCCAATCTAGTTCAAATCTCATAAACGTCTCGCGGTAAGCACCATCCGGCGCGTTGGCATTATTGCTTGAACCGATTACCAAATGAGTGTTCGATTGTGATACGCTTAAATGATGACAATTTCTAATATTTGCCGCTGTTTGTAAATTCGAGCTTGAATCGCTACGCACAAACACAGCCAATTCAGGTGAAACAGGTGTTGGCACAACGACCGGCGAAACGTTTGCAGGCAATATCAGCCTTGGACGTCTTTCAACTATCGCTCTCGATGAAGCGGCTGTGATTAGTCCATTTTCGTTTAAGTTCGACAAGACAAACGCAAAGCTTGTCGCGTTGGGATTATTGTTAAAATATGCTTTCAACGCATCGGTTAAATCAAAGTCAAAAAACTCATTCAATCGCGTACTTCCATATTGCGGATGGTTAAAGTGTATAGGATCAGAAACCCGCGTTGGAGTAATATTTCTAAAATTTCCCCGCGCGGTGATTTGCGCCCGATACGCGTCCCAAGCGCTCATACCAAGCGATTGTGAAACATGACGAACCACGTTATTGCCTTCCAAATTCCAACGCGGATAATTAGTATGTACTCTGGCAACTCTGTAACCCGGTAGCAAATGAAGGCTAACTGCTCGCGTTTGAGCATTTCCGAGTGCACTTGTTATATAATTTGAGTATGGAGCTCCGGTTACAAACAATTGAAATATTATTCTGTCATTACCAACGCCGGAAGCGTTTTTGATTCTATCAATTTGCTGGGGTGTTAAATCAAATCGAACAATCGACTCACGATACGCGCCTATAGGACTGTTGGCGGCATGGTTTGTACCTATTTGCAAATCTGTGCCGTAAAATCGCGTAAGTCCGTTGTGACGCCTGTATGTATATGTGTTTGATTCTTGCGGATTAAGCCCAGTATCGTTGCGCACAAATAGGTCGACCGTTGGAAATACAGTTATCGGTTCGGTTGGCGGCACTTGAGGATTGACAACCTGTACAATTACCATGCCGCTGAACGGAAACACCCATCCATTAGCGTTCACTTGAGCGTCATTCCAGGAATATGTAGCAGAGTTTAGCGCATTCCACGTAATTTCTCCGTTTGCTTGGTTATAATTTATCCATTGCGGGGAACTCGAAGACGGCGCAATAAAGTTTCCGTCAACATCTTTGACGATATTCTGAACTATAAGAGGGTTAGCGGAAGATACTCGTTGCGTAATCCTTTGATTTCTTGCCTCAAACATCCACACGCCAATCTCTGATAATGGCGAAAGATCGCTAATTTGATTTCCGCATAAAAGTATTTCCATCCAATAAAAATCTCCGGCAAGCGGTGAAACGTCTCTGATTTGATTGTTTCGCAAACGTAACGCCCACAAACTTGGAAGTCCGGCAAGCGGATAAATATCTATAATTCTGTTATTGTCCAAGTATAACGTCCACAAGTTAGTTGCACCGGCCAAAGGCTCAATGCAATCAATGTCGTTGTTGCTTAAATTTAACCATGATAAATTTCGTTTTGAAGATAAAGACTCTACGCAGATTATTCGATTGTTTGCTAAATTCAACGACCACAAATTCGGCAAATTTGGCGAATGCAACTCCGAAATATTTGCAATATTATTGTTATTCAAATTCAATGTTTCTATCGAAGTTCTAGTACCTACAACTGAAAATCCGGTTATTTGATTATAGCTTAAATTCAAATATCTCAAATTAGGAAAATTTCTTATTTCCACATGATTTGAAATATTATTTCTACTCAAATTCAATGTTTCCAAACGATGCATATGAGACAATTGTGAAAAGTTGCTAATTTGATTACCGCTCAAGTTCAACGCTCTCATATCAGTCAGGTTTCGCAGTCCTCTAATGTCACTAATCTGATTATTGCTCAAATTTAAATATGTCAAATTAGTCAGCGATGTCGATGTCAAAATAGCTAGCGTTGATAACGGTTCAAGATTACGAATATTTTGGCTTGTTGCAGTGAAGCTTCTTAACCTCCAAAGATGTTGAATGCCTTCCAAATTATTGATTCTTGAGTTTGCTCCGGCAATTCCGACAATTGAAAGATCCGATATTAAATTCAATTGCGATTGAACTACCGAACACCTTAAAGTCCAATTATTACGACCGCCTATTGTTCGTCTGTTTAATTCTCTTACTACTTCTTGCGCCAGTCTTTGGTCCGGGAAAAGTTCCGGGTGAATCTGCCCTAAATATGGCTCAGTAGCGTTAATCGGCAATGTTACCGTTCCGCTAAACTCACCTAACCACCACTCTCCGTTTACTCCTTGATTCCATCTATAAGAAACGTGACTGACATCACGAGAAATATTCCATTCAATAGAGTTACCGACAACTTCGCCATTATCACTTATATAATATGGCGTAATCGACCATAAATGTTCGTCTCTCGCCATATTCAAAACACGAAGATGGTTATTCCACTCAACCGTAGGAAGTGTAATGTTTTGCGCACTTAAATCAATCATCCATAAAGAAGAACTGTTGAGTATCGTGTGTAATGGGCTAATGTTATAAATTTGATTTCCTCTAAAGTTTAATGAACTTAAATTAGATAGCTCGGCGAGTGGTGTAAGGTCACTAATATTTTGAAAATTTGCATGAATATCTGTTAGATTTCTAAGGTATTGTACGCCTTCAAGGCTTTCAATCAAGCCGTAAGTAACATCACACAAAAACAAAGAAATCCAAGTTACCCGGTCTAAATCATCTTGCGTTATTTCGGCGGTGGTATCTGATGGATGCGCCAACCTCCTTGCCATTTCGAGCGCCAATCTTGGGTCAGGGAAAATATCTATAATTGGAGTATAGTCTACTATTGTTGGCCCCGATGCGCTAAACCTCGCCATTCCGGCATTAACCGCATTATTAGGCTGAATTGAATCCCTGCGCTCGAAAAGCATAGACAGCTCTTTAAAATATCTTAAATCTTCATGGTCTATCACGAAATTGTTCCACATAAATTCGCCGGTCGCTTGGTTGAATACAACTTGATTTCTCAGCAAATACGGCGCGATTGGGTATCCATACTCGTCAAACGCGACGCCCGACGAGTCAAGCGGACATTGCCAAATTATATAAAAAGGCGCTCGTCTTTGATCATGAACATTATCTGCTTCATAATTAAATTCAGAACGCTCTGTATTTTCTAAGTTATTCATTTCTAATTGGACCATTTGAGCCATTTTTCGTGGCATTATTTCTGCTTGCTCGATTTCTTCGTTCAGTCTATCTCTAATTTCTATCGCAAACTCTCGGGGAAGTGTTGGGCGCGATGAGGTGAGCTGACTTCTTTGAGGCAACTCTGTGCCAAACTCAAGCGGCGGTATCCATTCCCATTCTGTTTCGATAAGCGTATTATCGGCTGATTCCCGCGCGATTTCTTCCGAATCGCCCGAATCTATGACGTTTTGGTCATCCTCGATAGATTCGGCGATAATCATTTCATACTCATCATTGTCTGCAATCGCCCACAACACACCACCAATCGACATCGTAAATATCATCGCGATTGCTAATGTTAAAGCTAATACCTTTCTCATTATAGTTATTCTCCTCCGTAAATTTAAAGTTTGTTCTTCAAAGTTGTCTATTACTTTTTACTACAAGTATCTATTTCACTCCTTTCGAGAAAATTCTATCATTTAACCTATTTTTTTACATTTTATCCTATAATTTCATATTTTGTCAAGTTTTTTTGTGAAAATTGCAAAATATTTGGATGTTTTTGTGAAAATTATCCAAAACACGCAAGAGCAAGGCTTGAACCCTTATAAATCAAGGCGTTGTCCGCTTATGCTATCGACCTTGCCACTAAATGGTTATCACGAAAAACGAGTTATCAAGAAAGCGTTGTAAACACTGTGAAATAGTGGGTTTTAAGTGTTAAAAATTCGAGATAACTCGGCGGGATGAACGCGGATTTGCACAATGCCCCATTTTG
>Ga0131853_10001099_pt1 | contig 49184 bp, 45 predicted proteins | sample TergutLab28metaG_FD_92764 | JGI IMG/M metagenome (GOLD analysis project Ga0131853, IMG submission 92764) | Labiotermes labralis P1 segment gut microbial communities from Petit-Saut dam, French Guiana - Lab288 P1 (version 2) (version 2) | ecosystem: Host-associated > Arthropoda: Insects >... | reverse complement strand
TGAGCTAATTGGCCACCTTCGTTACTATTCTTACACGCAAGGGCTTTTGTTCTTTTTGCGCATAGGCATAGCCTTTTGGGAACCACGGGCATAGCCCGGGGTTTTCGCTTGATAGACAAAAAAACGGCAATCACTTTTGAAAGCGATTGCCGACATGAGGTCATTAACTCTCTCACCGGAACATGCGAAGAGCATATCCGGCTACCTCACAAATTGGGCTGATGTGAGCTTTGAGGATAGACGACTCGTAGTGGATGGGCTGATTGCTAGAATCCAAGCTACCAGTGAGAGTGTTCAGATTGAGTGGAAAGCTTAAGGCTACAACCGCAAAACTATCTTGGGGACGCTGTTGTACATTGTAGAACAATGTGGGCGTCGCGCCCTACAAATGGATTGCCTAACTTTCCGCCCTATAGGCCTTGATGAAGGCTTCCGCTTGGTTTAGCACTGGGTTCTCTGGCACGAGCTTTAAGCGGATTGCAGGCTTCTCTCCCGCTAGGATTTTCACCCGGTTTTGAAAACCCGGAAGCTGATATACGGCTGAGATTCGGTCTAGGGAGAAGGTTTCTGCTACAAAGGATAGTTGCAGATGGGAGCCTTTTTGGGCGATTTCTGTGATCCCCGCCTCGGCGGCTTGACCGCGGAGCTTGGCCACTTGAATGAGGGACATGACACTCTTTGGCGGTTCGCCGTAGCGGTCTAGGAGTTCGTCTATGATGTCTAAGGCATCTTCCTCTGTGCGGATATGGGCGATTCGGCGGTAGATATCCATGCGCTGGGCAGATTCTGGGATATAGCGTTCCGGGATATTTGCGTCTACTGTTAGGTCGGCGGTACATTCCACACGCTTTGGCGGGGTTTCGCCTTTTTCTTCCAGGACGGCCTCATTCAGGAGCTTTAGGTACATGTCATAGCCTACACTCATCAGGTGACCGGACTGTTCTCGGCCTAGGAGGTTTCCGGCGCCTCTGATTTCTAAATCCCTGAGGGCGATTTTGAAACCGGAGTTGAACTCTACGAATTCTCTTATGGCAGACAGGCGTTTTGTGGCGATCTCCGAGAGGGCTTTGTCCGGACGGTAGGTGAGGTAGGCGAAGGCGGAGCGGTTTGATCTGCCTACCCGGCCTCTGATTTGGTGGAGTTGCGCCAGACCTAGGCTGTCCGCCCCCTCGATGATGAGGGTGTTGACGTTTGGAATGTCGATGCCGCTCTCGATGATAGTGGTACAGACCAGGACTTGGCTTTCGCCGCTGATCATGCTCTCCATAGCTCTTGTAAGCAGTTGTTCGTCCATTTGCCCGTGGGCCACAGTGACCTGGGCGCCCTCTACCATCTCCCCTATCCGCACTGCGGTTCGTGTCATGCCTTCTACCCGGTTCCTCAGATAATATACTTGCCCGCCCCGGGAAAGTTCACGGCGGATTGCCTCGGCGATTACGCCCCAATCGTGTTCCATCACATAGGTTTGTACCGGTTGGCGGTTTCTGGGAGGTTGTTCTATGGTGGACATGTCTCGTATGCCGGAGAGCGCCATGTTCAGTGTCCGGGGGATGGGGGTTGCGGAGAGGGTGAGGACGTCTACGTCTTTTGCGATCTCTTTGAGACGTTCCTTGTGGCTGACGCCAAAGCGTTGTTCTTCGTCTACGATGAGGAGACCTAGATTCCCGAATTGAATTCGTTTTTGTAAAAGTTTGTGGGTACCGACTACGATGTCTACTTGACCTTTTGAGACGGCTTCTTCGATTTTCTTTGCCTGTCCGGTTGTTTGGAAGCGACTTAGGACTTCAATCCGTACCGGATAACCGGTGAAGCGGCGCAGGATGGTGGTGTAGTGTTGTTGGGCGAGGACGGTGGTGGGGACTAGGATTGCCGCCTGTTTGCCGTCTAGGACACATTTCATCACAGCACGGAGGGCGACCTCTGTTTTGCCGTAGCCCACATCGCCGCAGAGGAGTCTGTCCATGGGAATGGGTTTTTCCATATCCTGTTTGATCTCTGCGATGCAACTGAGTTGGTCATCGGTTTCCGTGTATTCAAAGGTGTCTTCAAACTCTCTTTGCCAGGTGGAATCGGGAGCAAAGGCATAGCCTTTTTGACGGCTTCGTTCGGCGTAGAGTTGGATGAGTTCATGAGCCAGCTCTTTTGCGGCTCCTTTGGCTTTTGAGCGGGCACGTGTCCAGTCCGCGCCACCCATTTTGGAGAGGCGGACGGCTTTATCTTCGCCGCCAGAGCCGATATATTTGGTGACCAAATCCAGTTGCATGGCTGGGACATAGAGACTGTCTGTGCCGTGGTAGGCGATTTTGATGTAGTCTTTTTTTAGACCGTCTACGTCCATTTGGACGATGCCAACGAAACGTCCGATTCCATGGTGTTCGTGAACCACGAGGTCGCCGGGAGCCAGGTCTGTATAGCTTGCAATCTTGCTCCCCATTTTCGCGGATCGGCGGCCTTTTGGGCGGGGAGCGGTGTGGATCAGTTGTCCTTCGGTGATGACAGCCAGCTTTGCTGTGGGATATTCCATCCCGGCGGAGAGCGTACCTATGGTAACCACGCAAGCGCCGGGTTCTGGGAGGTCTTCTGTGGGGGAGAGGGCTAGAGATACGCCTAAGCCTGTGTCACGGAGACGTTCCGCTAGGCGCTTTGCCCGTTCGGGGTCGCTACAAAGAACGACAGTTTGGTATTTGGATTGGATATAGTGGCGGATGTCCCCCTCGGCGGTCTCCATGCTACCGCCATAGGAGGGGAGCTGTTTGGCTAGGAGGCTTACGAGGGCTTTCGGAGAGAAGTCCAAGCCATGGGAGCTGGCACTTAGGTGTTCCATCACAATGGTTGGATAACTTGTGAGTTCTGTAAATAGGTCGGGGAAAGGTCTGCTGAAATCTGCTAGGTTACCATCCATCATGCCGGCTTCCAGGACTGCTGTGATCTCGTCTTTTTGCTCTGTGCCATAGAGTTTGGCTCTATCAGCAAGGCGGGCAAGTTCTGAGCAGAAGACGATGGTGTTTTCTCGGAAGTACTCTATAGGAGAGGCGAAGGTCTTATAGAATAAACCCATGTAGCGATCAGCAGAGGGGAGGCCTCGGCTTGTCTCTAGACTCTCCATATCCGCTTCGATCTGGGTGCGCAGTGCTTCGCTTGTGTTTTTACGGCGGGAGATGCGGCTTAGGTGTTCTTTCAGGGCTGTGATAGCCCCTGCTGTGCCCTCTGGATGGAGGGATGGTAAGGTCTCGGCTGTGGGAAGGAGGCGTGCGCACTCGATTTCTTCGGTACGTCGTTGAGAGCCGGGGTCGAAGTAAGCGAGAGAATCGATTTCGTCTCCCCAGAACTCGGCGCGAATGGGGCTTGGGTGGGCGGGGGAGAAAATGTCTAAGATCCCGCCTCTGAGGGCGAACTCGCCGGGGCTTTCCACTTGTTCTGTACGCCGATATCCTGTGCGAACAAGTTGCTCTATGAGGGCTTGGGGGTCTTGGCTTGTTCCTTTTTGTATCACCTCAGCGGCTTGTTCTAGGATTCCCTGTGGAATGCATCTCTGGCTGATGGCGTCTATTGTAGCGATTACGAGTTTGGCCTCTCCCTGGAGCATGGCATAAAGGGCGGCGATTCGTTTTTGTTCTATGTCCCGTGACATGCCGATGGAAGGGTACAGGCGGAGCTCGCGGCTTGTTAAATAGTGGACAGTCTCACCGGTAAGGGCTGTGATGTCGCGGCCTAATCTGTTGGCCTCTGCTTCATCTGCTACGAGGAGCACAATGGGACGTCTCTCTTCTTTGTGTATGGTAGAGAGCAAATGGGCTTTGTGCACTTCTCCCGCGCCACTGAGCAGAATGGGAAATTCTCCCTTGCGAACTGCGTCGAAGAGGCCGGAGAAAGCTGTATTTTGACTGAAATCCATCAGGTGTGTGAGCATAGGGTGATCCTCTTTTTTGCAAAACAGATTGCCTCCCACTGCCTTTACAGCCGGAGGTTATGTGCTTTTTTATTCTACCCTCTTTCTATCTATTTTTCAAGAGCGGAAATAGGGGAAAACAAGGGGAAAGCCATTGCAAAACTGGTGGGTGTTTGGTATAATATATTAGTTATACTTTTCTACAGGATCCGAGGAGGTGTAAAAGGATGAATGCTGCTTCTGATGTATGGGCGCGGGTGTTAGAACTTTCATCAGGAAAACTTACACAAACTGCGATTGATACGTGGTTTTCAGATATTGAGGCGGTGGAGCTCGTAGACAATTGTCTGGTACTTCGCTGTCCGTCTAACTTTAAGAAAGAGATTATTGAAACCCGCTTTCTTTCTCCTTTGAAAGAGGCTTTATTTGAGCTATTTTCCGGAGAGTTTGATCTGCTTCTCTTAGGGGAAGAGGAGGAGCTTGATCCAAAGCCCCAGAAGGAAGAGTGTAAACAACTCACCTTTGAGCGCTTTGTCGTTGGGTCAAATAACAAGTTTGCACATGCGGCGGCGATTGCTGTCTCTGAGAAACCGGCGGCGGCTTATAATCCGCTGTTTATTTACGGACATCCCGGCCTTGGGAAAACCCACTTGCTCCACGCGATCCGTCATGCGGCAAAGCAGAGAGATATCAATAGCCATGTGATTTACACCACAGGGGAAGAGTTTACCAATGAGTTGATCGGGGCAATTCAGACCCAGAAGAATGACGCTTTCCGGGCGAAATATCGTTCCGCAGACTTTTTGCTCGTGGATGATATTCAGTTTATCGCAGGTAAGGGGCGTACGGAAGAAGAATTCTTCCACACCTTTAATACGCTTTATGAATCCGGCTGTCAGATCGTACTTACCTCTGATCGGCCTCCAAAGGATATTTTAGCATTGGAAGATCGCTTACAGAGCCGCTTTGAATGGGGGCTTTTGGCAGATATTGACCCGCCGGATTACGAAACACGGATGGCGATTATTCGGAGTAAGGCGCAACAACTGGGATTGTTGCTACCCAACGATTTGGCAAACAGTATTGCGGAGCATTTTACCTCTAATATCCGCCAGATTGAAGGAGCTGTGAAGAAGCTTACCGCTTATCGAGAGCTTTTGGGGGATCCCATTAAAGATAAAGACTCTGTGATGCGTGTGATTAAGGATATGTTGAAGAATGATTTCTTGCCTACGCCGGAGGTTATTATTCAAGAGACCGCGCGCTTCTATCACCTTACCGAAGAAGATCTGCGAGGTAGCGGCAGGACACGAGATACGGCTCTTGCACGGCAGGTTTCCATGTATTTGATCCGGAAACTGACCGATCTTTCTCTGGTTAGCATTGGAAAAGAATATAAGGGTAAGAGCGGGAGAGGAATGGATCACTCTTCTGTGCTTAATTCGATTACGAAGATTGAAGAGATGATTAAGGAAAAGCCGGAGTTTGAGAGTACTATTCGGGACGTACATAACAACATCACAGAACGGGGATAAGTTTCCACAATTTCTTGTGGGTAAGTTGGACAAGGGATGTTGATAAGTTTTTATCCACAGAAGTTTTTGCTTTTATCCGTAATTTCCACAGGAATATCCACATGGTGGTTCCTGATCATTCCTAGGGGTTTTCCTATTTTCCACATGATTTGCTACTACGACTATTATGACTAATCTATATACATAGTTATTTCTCTAACAGAGAGAGAAAAACTAAAGTGGAGGTATCTCAACTATGAAGTTCTCCTGTGAAAAAGCACAAGTATTAGCGGCAATTGGCGTTACGGCTAAAGTGGCATCTGCCAAAAGTGCGGTTCCTGCTTTGGAGGGGCTTTTGCTGGAAGCGGACGATCGGCTTCGGATTTCCGGTTATGATCTGAAGACTGGGATTAAGACAGAAATCCCGGCTGAGGTGACAGAGCCTGGGCGTATTGTGCTCAATGCTAGGCTTTTGGGCGACATTGTCCGGAAGTTACCGGATGATGTGATCGTCTTTGCTGTTGGCAGTGATCATATGGCGACCATCACCTGTGGGATGAGTAAGTTTAACATATTGGGAACCCCTGCCGGAGATTATCCGGAGCTTCCCTCTGTGGATGAGCAGAATGCGATTTATATTCCACAAAATGTGCTCAAGCGGATGATCTCTGAGACAATTTTTGCGGTGAGTGACAATGAGAGCCGCCCGGTTCACACGGGGAGCTTATTTGAGTTAGAAGCGGGTATGCTGACCATCGTTTCTGTAGATGGATATCGGCTTGCACTGCGTCGGGAGAAGCTAGAGCGTGCGGATATGTCAGATTGTACCTTTATTGTGCCCGGTTCAGCCCTCTCTGAAGTGGAGAAAATTGCTTCAGATTCCGAGGATGTGGTTAAAATAAGCTTAGGATCGAAGCATATTCTGTTTGTGATTGGGAGCACGGTTGTGATCTCAAGACGTCTTGAAGGGGATTTCCTTAACTATAAGCAGGCGATTCCGCAGACGAATAAAATCCACTTGACTGTGGACAAAAAAGTGTTTATGGACGCGGTAGATCGTGTGTCGCTGATTATTAGTGAGAAGCTGAAGAGTCCGGTGCGTTGTGTGTTTGGGGATGGGATTTTGAATCTTTCTACAGCAACTGCCCTGGGAAAAGCCAGTGATGAGTGCCGGATATTGGGAGATGGCCGGAATCTGGAGATTGGATTTAATAACAGATATCTCTTAGAAGCGCTTAAAGCGGCACCGGCGGAGCAAGTGAATATTTCTCTTGGAACCAGTGTTTCCCCTTGTGTGATCGGGGCTGTGGATGAGGGGGATTCCTTTGTTTATCTAGTGCTCCCAGTTCGACTAAAGGCAGGGGAGAATTAATGGAGAAAACAGTTGAGATATCGACGCCTTTTATCAAGCTTGATGCACTGCTTAAGTTTGCAGATGCGGTTTCTTCCGGGGGCGAGGCAAAGCTTTTGATTCAAGATGAACAGGTTTTGGTAAATGGTGAAATTTGCACCATGCGAGGGAAGAAGTGTGTGCCTGGAGATCAAATCGAGGTAGTTGGATACGCTACAATTCTGCTTGAGGGTTCGGCATGATACTCCACTCGCTCAAAGTTTCCGGGTTTCGCAATTACATAGAGGATGAAATCCACTTTGCGCCTGGAACCAATGTGATTGTCGGAGAGAATGGGCAGGGGAAAACAAATCTGCTTGAAGCGATTTACTATCTGACGGGGGCGAAAAGTTTTCGAACCCGATTTGATAAAGAGCTCATTGGTTTTGATCTAGACGCGGCACGAATTGAGGCGCGATTTCATACAGAAGAGCGGGATCAGGAGATTGTACTCCAGCTCCGACGGGGACGAAAGAAAGAGCTATTTCTCAACGGTGTGCGGCAGAAGAAGAGCATGGATCTGGCTGGGAAAGTGATTGCGGTGCTCTTTTCTCCCGATGATTTAAGCCTTGTTCGGGGAGGCGCTTCAGAGCGGCGGCGGTTTATGGACGCGGCGCTTTGCCAGATCAGGCCGAAATATGCGCTGTGGCTTGCTGAGTTTAACCGTTTGTATGAGCACAAGACGCGGATTTTAAAAGATCATTGGGATAAACCGGCATTGCTCAGTACCTTGGATGATTTTAATGAAAACTTAGCGAAAGCCAGTGCACAGCTCATTTATTATCGGGCGGCCTTTGTACAGAAGTTGGCTCCCGTTGCGGAACAGGTTCACCTTGATTTTTCCGGTGACCGGGAGCGGCTTTTACTGCAATATGAGACGGTGAAAACCGTAGAAGATCCTACGGCAAAACCGCTTGTACTCTTTGAACAGCTCATGGAGCATCAAACGCGGCTTCGGCAGGCGGAGATTGACGCTGGACTTTGTCTCTCTGGGGCACACAAGGATGATATTTTAGTTTCTATCAATGACACGCCGGCTCGGGCTTTTGCCTCTCAGGGGCAGACGCGGACAGCGGCATTGTCTATCAAACTCGCGGAGCGGGATATTTTGTTTGAAGACAGAGGGGAGTATCCCCTCCTTCTTTTGGACGATGTACTCAGTGAACTGGATGAGGGGCGGCAGGATTTTGTGTTAAACCGGATTTCCAGCGGGCAGGTGTTTATCACCTGCTGTGAAGATAAAGGGATTGCGAACCGGACGGGCGGGCAGATTTTTACCGTGTCCGGTGGAAAGGTAGCTGGGTGATCTCGTGTATTTGCACCTTGGGCAAGATGTGATCGTGCGGCAGGCGGATGTGATTGGCATTTTCGATTTGGATAATGCGTCTAGCTCTCATATCACGCGGGAGTTTTTGAAAAGGGCGGATCGGAAGTCACAAGTTCGGCTTGTGGCAGAGGATATTCCCAAGAGCTTGGTTCTTGTAAGCGAGGGAGAGGATACCGCTGTTTATCTTAGTCAATTATCCACAGCCACACTACAAAAGCGCAGTGTAGGCATTGGGTTTGAATCATAGGAGGCACACATGGCAGAAGAAATGGAAAAACTGGAACTGGTAGGCGGAGACGGGTCGTCTTATGACGCGTCGCAGATTCAAGTTCTGGAAGGCTTAGAGGCTGTTCGGAAACGGCCGGGGATGTATATTGGATCTACCAGCGAGAGCGGATTACACCATTTGGTGTATGAGATTGTGGACAACGCAATTGATGAGGCTCTGGCTGGCTTTTGTGATGATATCACAGTCACCATTGGGGCGGATAATATCATTGAAGTATCTGACAATGGGCGGGGTATTCCTGTTGATATTCAGGAACAGACCGGGGTTTCGGCACTGGAAGTTGTATTTACAGTGCTCCACGCCGGCGGGAAGTTTGGCGGGGGCGGGTATAAAGTCTCCGGCGGGCTCCATGGTGTGGGGGCGGCTGTTGTTAACGCCCTTTCTGAGTGGCTTGAGGTTGAAGTTCACAAGAATGGCAAAGTGTATCGGATGAAATTCTCTCGGGGGGACATTATCGAGTCCATTGCTGAGGTTGGGGCGACGGATCGGACGGGGACGACTGTTCGGTTTAAGCCGGATGACTCCATTTTTGATACCCTGATTTATAACTATGACACCTTGCAGACCCGGATGAAGGAACAGGCTTATCTCAACGCCGGGCTCCGGATTCGTACCATTGATGAGCGTCCAGGCCATGAGCAGACGGATGAAATGTTCTTTGAGGGTGGGATTCGGCAGTTTGTCCAGGATATCAATAAGAACAAGACAGCTCTGCATGAAGATGTGATCTATGTTGCCGGTCAGGGGGAGACCTCTGAGGCGGAGGTGGCGCTCCAGTATAACGATGGCTATAGCGAGATGATTTTGTCTTTTGCAAACAACATCCGCACCACAGAAGGCGGGATGCATGAGACTGGATTTAAGTCGGCTCTCACCCGTGTATTGAATAATTATGCAACGAAGATCGGAATGCTCAAAGGTGATGAGAAGCTCACGGGGGAAGATTGCCGGGAGGGACTTACGGTGATCATTTCTGTCCGTTTGCAAGAGGCGCAATTTGAGGGGCAGACGAAGTCAAAACTTGGCAACAGCGATATGCGGACTTTGGTTGAGCAGATTGTTGGGGAAAAGTTTGACATCTTCCTTGAGGAAAATCCAGCTGTTGGGCGGATTATCATTGATAAAGCGCTGACGGCTTCTCGTGCGCGGGAGGCGGCGAAGCGTGCGCGGGAGAATATCCGGCGGAAGAATGCCCTTGAGGGGGCGACACTCCCCGGGAAACTTGCTGATTGTAATGAGCGGGATCCGGCGCTTACAGAAGTCTACATCGTGGAGGGTGATTCTGCGGGGGGTTCTGCTAAAGGCGGACGAGACAGCCGATTCCAGGCGATTTTGCCCCTTTGGGGTAAGATGCTCAATGTGGAAAAGGCGCGCGTGGATAAGGTGTATGGGAATGATAAGCTTTTGCCTGTGATCACCGCACTGGGTGCCGGGATTGGGGAAGACTTTGACCTTACGAAGCTTCGGTATCATAAAGTGATTATCATGGCCGATGCCGATGTGGATGGTAGCCATATTCGAACCTTGCTTTTGACTTTCTTCTTCCGTTACATGCGGCCTCTTTTAGAGCATGGACATGTGTACGCGGCACAGCCGCCCCTCTATAAGCTTGCTCGCGGGAAGACGACCCGATATGCGTATTCGGATGCGGAACGGGATCAAGTCTCTGCGGAAATGCGGGGCGGAGATGAGAAAGCGAAGATTGATATCTCTCGGAACAAAGGTCTTGGGGAGATGGATCCCCATGAACTTTGGGAGACCACCATGGATCCAGAGACGCGGATTTTGAACCGGATTGAGATTGCGGACGCCCTGAAAGCAGATGAAATTTTCACTGTCCTCATGGGTGAGAAGGTTGAGCCGCGGAAGATTTATATTGAAGAGAATGCCCAGTTTGCCCAAAACATTGATGTATAAAGGTAGGTAGTATATCGTGGCGAAAAAGGAAAAGAATCCGGATATATCCTATCCGAATCAGACGATAGTACCCGTTGAATTAGAGCGGGAAATGAAAGACAGTTATCTTGATTATGCCATGAGTGTAATCATTGGGCGTGCCCTGCCGGATGTAAGAGATGGGCTGAAACCTGTGCATCGGCGGATTCTCTATGCCATGCATGAGGATGGGCTCACTGTAGAAAAAGCCTTCCGCAAGTCTGCCACCACTGTTGGTAACGTGCTGGGACGGTATCACCCCCATGGGGATGCTTCTGTGTATGATGCTTTGGTGCGTTTGGCACAGGACTTTTCTATGCGCTATAAACTGGTTGACGGACATGGGAACTTTGGTTCCATTGACGGAGACCCGGCGGCGGCGTATCGTTATACAGAGGCGCGGATGAGCCGTCTCTCAGGGGAGCTTCTGCGGGAGATTGACAAGGATACAGTTGATCTCATACCGAACTTTGATGAGACGCGGAAAGAGCCTCGTGTTATGCCCTCCCGCTTCCCGAATCTGTTGGTAAATGGCAGTATGGGGATTGCGGTTGGGATGACCACGAATATCCCGCCCCATAACATGCGAGAGACCATCGACGCGACGATTTGCTTGATTCGCAATCCCGAGGCGGAGCTGGATGACTTGATGGAACACATCAAGGGGCCGGATTTCCCGACCCGTGGAATCATTCTGGGTCATGCGGGGATTCGTGCCGCTTACTCCACCGGAAAAGGCCGTGTCCGAGTCAGAGCACGGACGGAGATGGAGGAATTTGGGCAGGGTCGGATTCGGATTATTATTACGGAACTGCCTTATCAGGTGAATAAGGCACGTTTGATTGAGAACATCGCGGACTTGGTGAAAGATAAGCGTCTGGATGGGATCTCTGGGCTTAGAGATGAGTCTGACAGAGACGGGATGCGGGTTGTCATTGAGCTGAAGAAGGATGCGAATCCCCAGGTGGAACTTAATCGCCTGTTTTCCATGACACAGATGCAGACAACCTTCTCGATTGTCATGCTGGCACTGGTCAATGACCAGAAACAGCCGAAGCTTCTGAGTTTGCGTGAAGTTTTGGATGAGTATATTGCCCATCAGGTGCAGGTTATCACGAGACGGACGGAGTATGACCGCCGGAAAGCCATGGAGCGGGCGCATCTCTTAGAGGGGCTCATGATTGCCGTTGATAACATTGATGAAGTTATCCGGATCCTCCGTGAGAGTTATGATGACGCGGACACAAGACTCATGGAACGCTTTGGCTTGACGCAGATTCAGGCGCAGGCCATCCTTGACATGCGGCTTCGCCGGATTCAGGGGCTTGAGCGGGAGAAGATTGAAGCGGAATATAACGATCTGCAAGAGAAGATTGCCTATTATAATCAGCTTCTCTCTGATGGCGAGATGCTGAAAGACGTTTTGGTTGATGAACTAACTGAAATCCGAGACAAATATGGAGACGAGCGGCAGACGGAGATTACTTGGGATGAGGATGAGATTGACATCGAAGACCTCATTGATGAGCAGGACTGCGTCTACACATTGACCAATGCCGGTTACATCAAGCGGATGCCGGCGGATACGTATCGAGCGCAGAAGCGGGGCGGTAAGGGAGTTACAGCACAGACTCTGAGAGAAGAGGACTATGTGGAGACCTTATTTGCGGCCTCTACCCATGACCTTATCCTCTTCTTTACCAGTTTCGGACGTGTGTATAGCAAGAAAGGCTATCGTATCCCGGAGGCAGGCAGAACCGCCAAGGGGACGAATATTGTGAATATTCTCCAGCTACAGGCCGGGGAGAAGGTCAGCGCCATGATCCATGTGGATGACCTGGAGAAGGATGATGAATTCCTTGTCATGGTGACGAAGAGCGGGACAACGAAACGCTTGCGTTTGTCTGCCTTGAAGAATATTCGGACGAACGGGATCCGGGCGATTCGGATTGATGAAGAGGATGAACTCATCGCTGTCCGCAGGACGGATGGGGAGCAGAATATCTTGATTGCGACCCGCAAAGGGATGGCAATTTGCTTTAGCGAGGGTGATGTCCGGCCTACGGGGCGTGACGCGGCGGGTGTGCGCGGAATTCGTCTGAGACCGGGTGACTATTGTGTGGGTGCGGCCCGCGCTCGTGAGGGCGGCGCTCTGCTTACGGTTACGGAGAACGGATACGGAAAGCGGACGGATATTTTAGAGTATCTCCGCGGTGATTCCGGTGTGCCGCAAAGCCGGGGTGGGGTTGGTTTGAAGAACTATAATATTACAGAGAAGACCGGAAACATTGCGGATATCAAGGTCGTGGATGATTCTGACGATGTATTGGTCATCTCTGATGACGGTACCATCATTCGGATGGCGGCGGCGGATATTAGCACCTATTCCAGAGGAACCCAAGGTGTGCGTCTGATGAAGGTTCAAGATGACACAAAGGTGATTTCCATCGCGCGGACAGAGCCTCTTGAGGAAGAGGAAGATCCTGTAGGGGACGCACACCCGGGCGTCCCGGGTTCCGAATCTGGGGAGACCTCCGAGGTGGCGGAAACGGTAAGCGATGAAGCAAATTAGCATTTACACAGACGGTGCCTGTAGCGGGAACCCCGGCTCCGGGGGCTGGGGGGCGATTTTGCTGTATGGCGCGCATCGGAAGGAGCTTTCCGGCGGGGAGCGGGAGACCACCAATAATCGAATGGAGCTGATGGGGGCGATTTCAGCGCTTCGTGAGCTAAAAGAGCCCTGTGAGGTGGATCTTTACACAGACAGCCGGTATATTGTGGACGCTATTGAGAAGCGGTGGGTCTATAAGTGGCGGGCGAATGGCTGGATGCGAGATAAGAAAGAGGCGGCGAAGAATCCCGATCTCTGGCAAATTTTGCTTGATCTGATGGAGACCCATAAGGTGACCTTTCACTGGGTGAAGGGGCATAGTGATAATCCCTATAACAACCGCTGTGATGAGCTTGCAGTGGCGGAAAGTCAGAAATTAAGGAGGGCATGAGAGATATGATTACCATTGAGCGTGCCCATGAGATGCTGGAACAGATTGCCGCTGAGTTTCCGGAAGAGTTTTTTGAGGATTTGAATGGCGGGATTAGTCTCTTGCCGGAGGCGAAAATGAGCCCCTATGCCCAGCGGAATGATCTTTACATTCTGGGGGAGTATCACCGAAACGCCATGGGGCGGTATATTACCATTTACTTTGGATCCTTTCAGCGCGCCCACGGGCATTTGCAAGATGTGGACTTTTATGAGGAACTCCGAAGCACGGTTCGGCATGAGTTTACCCATCATCTGGAGAGTCTGGCTGGCGAGCGCGGGCTGGAGGTTCAGGATGAGGATGATTTGATGGATTATTTGTGGCGGCGTGGATAGAGGAAAGCCTCCTTTTCCAAAGGAGGTGGCAGGCGAAGCCTGACGGAGGATTCAATCTTCCATCAAGCTTACAAAAGGGCAATCCTCAGTCAGCTTCGCTGACAGCTCCTTTGGAAAAGGAGCCTAGGCACCGATGTCCCGGCAATCAGCTTGGTTGCTGGGGCTTTTGTGTGATGTGAAAATTTTTGGGAAACCTCTTTCTTTCTACGGGAAAATGGTTTAAAATAGGAGAGATATTAAAACGTGCAGAGACCGCCATGGCGGCAGATGGAGAGATGTATGGAGAAAGCGCCTGTTTATAAACGGATTCTACTCAAATTAAGCGGTGAGGCTCTTGCCGGGGATAAGCGTTTTGGTTTGGATTTTGAGATGATGCGCGAAGTGTCAGAAGTGATTAAGGCCTGTATGGAGCAGGGTGTGGAAGTCGGCATTGTAGTCGGCGGCGGGAACTTCTGGCGAGGTGTAAAAGACGGCGAGGGCAAGATGGAGCGTACCCGGGCGGATCATATGGGGATGCTTGCCACGGTGATGAACAGCTTGGCTCTGGCTGATGTGCTGGAACAGACAGGTGTCCAGGTTCGGATCCAGACAGCGCTTGAAATTCGAGCAGTTGCGGAGCCTTATATTCGCCTCAAGGCGGATAAACACTTGGAGCGGGGACGTGTGGTGATCTTTGCCTGTGGGACGGGGAATCCCTTTTTCTCTACCGACACCGCGGCAGTTCTGAGGGCGGCTGAGATTGGGGCGGATGCCATTCTTCTGGCGAAGAATGTGGACGGAGTCTACTCCGCTGATCCGAACATAGACCCGACAGCAACGAAGTATGATTCGATTAGCTATGATGATGTATTGGCACAGCATTTACAGGTGATGGACTCTACTGCCACCACACTTTCAATGGATAATAACATCCCGGTTATTTTGTTTGCTTTGGAAGATCCGTGGAATATTCTCCGCGTTATTGAGGGCGAGAAGCTCGGCACCATAGTCAGAAATTAGAAAGGGGTTTAAAATCATGAGTGAATACAAAGAGTTTGAAGACAAAATGCAGAAAGCAGTCCAGTTTTTGGAGAGTCAATTTTCCTCTGTCCGTGCGGGACGCGCGAATGCTGGGGTACTTGACCAGATTTCCATCTCTTACTACGGCACCATGACACCGCTTCAGCAGGTGGGCTCTATTTCTACGCCGGACCCGCGGAGCCTTGTGATCCAGCCTTGGGATGCGGGCGTGCTACGGGATATTGAGCGGGCGATCCAAGAGTCTGACCTGGGGATTAATCCCCAGAATGACGGGAAAGTGATTCGTCTTTCCTTCCCGCAACTCACGGAAGAGCGGCGGAAAGAGCTGATTAAGCAGGTTAAGAAATATGCGGAAGACTCAAAGGTTGCCATCCGCAATGTGCGCCGGGATGCCATGGAGCAGTTTAAGAAACAGCAGAAGGCATCTGAGATTACAGAGGACGATTTGAAAGACTCTGAGCGGGATATGCAGAAGATCACGGATGACTATATCAAGCAGATTGACGCTGTGACTGTGAAAAAAGAGAAAGAGCTCGCTGAGATTTAAGATGGGATTATTTCAAAGAAAACAGGCGGGGGAGATCGACCATGCTCGACTCCCCCGTCATATTGCCATCGTTATGGATGGGAATGGCAGATGGGCGAAAAAACGCGGTCTGCCCCGGAAAGCGGGTCACGCAGTGGGGGCGGAGAAGTTTCGCCAGATTGCGACCTATTGTAAAGATATCGGCATCGAGTTTTTGACGGTGTATGCCTTTTCTACGGAAAACTGGAAGCGTCCGGCGGATGAAGTTTTGACCATTATGGGGCTTTTAGAGAAATATCTCCATGAGGCCATCGGTCAGATGGAGCGAGACCGGGTGAAGATGAAGTTTTTTGGGGATGTGTCGGTTTTGTCTCGTGACTTACAGGCACTGATCCGGGAGACGGAAGAGATTTCAACCCGCTTTGATGGAGTGCAGGTAAATATCTGCCTCAATTATGGGAGCCGGGATGAGATTCTTCGCGCTGTGAGAACGTATGCAGAGGACTATGCAAAAGGGAATGCGGCGATTCTTACAGAAGAGGTCTTTGGCGGATATTTGTACTCTGCCGGGGTGCCGGATCCGGATTTGATTATTCGGCCATCAGGTGAGCGGCGGCTGTCGAATTTTTTGCTTTGGCAGTCGGCCTATTCTGAGTTTTATTTTACAGATGTACTCTGGCCGGATTTTACGCCCCAGGAGCTCAATCGGGCGATTTTGGACTTTCAAAAACGAGATAGAAGATATGGTGGGATTTAACTATGGAGCATGAAAATAACAAGGAACAGGGAAAATTCTCACGAGCGGTGTCTAACGCTGGGGGACTCAATGCGCGGGTTAAGGTGGCGATTATCGGGGTTCCGGTGCTCTTGCTCATCCTCTTTCTCACGCCCCCCTGGATTTTTGGGATTGTTGTTGGTCTGATCTCCGGGATTTCAGCGGTGGAATTTGTCTCTGCGACCCGGACTGCGGGGAATATCCGTGTGATGGGTTATGTAGCGGTTTCGGCCTTTGCGATTCCCTTTTTGATGAGCTTGCCCCAAGTGGTCTTGGGATGGATTTTTGTGGCATTTCTTTTGGCAATAGCTCTTTTTGTGGAGACCCTTATTGCATATGACACGGAACGGGCAATGCCGATTTCTTTCTTTGGGCTTAACCTCTTTGCAGGGGTTATGATGCCGCTGTTCCTTGGATCGTTGTCCACCCTGCGCTCGATTCCTGAAATTGGCTGGTTCTTTGATGGTCGGGTGTATGTGTTCATTCCGATTATCATTGCCTTTACCACGGACGCGGGGGCATATTTTGCCGGGCATGCCTTCGGGAAACATAAGCTATTGGAAAAAGTGAGTCCGAAAAAGACCATCGAAGGCAGTATTGGCGGCTTTGTGGCGGCGCTTGTTTCCATGCTCATCTTTAGTTTTGTTATGATCCTCGCCTTTGATGCGGAGTATAGTCTGCTTGCGGTATTCCTCTATAGTATTTTTGGAAGCGCGATTACGCAGATCGGGGATCTTGCGTTTTCTCTCATCAAGCGGGAATATGCGAAAAAGGATTTTGGCGCGTTGCTCCCCGGACATGGCGGGGTGTTAGACCGTTTTGACAGTATGGTTTTCTTGGCGCCCTTTATCACGGTGATGGTATTTTGGTTACCGATTGTGGTGCGGGGTTAATATTGAGACAAGGCTTCGCATATCCTAACATGTAGGGGCATTCTGTAGGGGTGATTATCAATCGCCCGTGAATTTGCAGAGATTGCGGGCGATCGATAATCGCCCCTACGTTTATTTTGCTGGAAAGGGATTTTTCATGTTTATAGTTATCTCCATTTTGATCTTTGGCTTGCTCATTGCGATTCATGAGTTGGGGCATTTTATTGCGGCGAAAGCCTTTGGGGTTGGTGTGCCGGAGTTTGCCATCGGCATGGGGCCGAAGCTTTTGAAGAAGCAGGGCAAGGAAACCCTATACACCCTGCGGGCGATCCCCATGGGCGGCTTTTGTGCGATGGATGGGGATGATAATAAGGTAGTGGGAGAAAAGAGCCTATTCGCAAAACCCATGTGGCAACGGATTGTGATTTTTGTCTCAGGCTCCTTTTTGAATCTGGTGGCTGGCTTTTTGATTTTGATCATTTTAACGGGAATGATGACCTCTCTTCCGACGACGACGATTACCGGTTTTGCAGAGGGCTTTCCTCTGGAGGGGGAACAGGGTTTCCAAGAGGGCGATCGCTTTCATAGCATTGACGGGGCGCGGGTATTTCAGTTTCACAATATTGGCGTCCTCCTAGACATGGCACCCCCGGGCGGCGTAGATGTTGTGGTTGTGCGGGACGGTGAGAGAGTGACGCTCCCAAACCTGCCCCTTGAGCGGCGGGTGTTTCCGGGATCAGAAGCGCCCCGGTATGGGTTTGACTTTAGTCCCAATGAGAATCCCACGGTGGGAGATCGCCTGGTCTATACCTGGAATGCCGGGCGAGACATTGTGCGGCAACTTCCCCTTACGATCCGCATGTTTACGAGAGGTCAAGCGGGGATTGAAGATGTATCCAGTGTGGTTGGGATTGTGGATGTGATGAACCAGGTTGGAACGGCGGCGCCCAATGTGGGGTCAGCGGTGAGTGCGCTGGCGTTTTTGGCGGCATTGATTTCCATTAGTGTTGCAATCTTTAATCTGCTCCCGATTCCGGGACTGGATGGCGGGCGGATCTTCCTGATGATCATCTCTTGGAGTGTTATGAAGATATCCGGCAAGCCGCTGGATTCCAAGTATGAAGGGTATATCAACACGGTGGGGCTATTCTTGCTGTTTGGCTTTATGATTTTTATTATTTTCCAAGATATCATTCAAATTGCGACTAGATAGAGGATAGGTATTTGCAGAGAAAAAGCATTACAATTCGCGGTGTAACCATCGGGAATGGCGCGCCGATTGCGATTCAGTCTATGACGAATACGAGGACGGAGGATGTCACAGCTACCTTGGCGCAGATCGGGCGTTTGGTGGAAGCTGGTTGTGAGATTGTGCGCCTTGCGGTGCCGGATATGGCGGCGGCACGAGCCTTTGGGCTGATCCGGGAAAAGGTGGATATCCCCATGGTGGCGGATATTCATTTTGATTATCGGCTGGCGCTGGAAGCGGTCTCCGCGGGGGCGGATAAGATTCGGATTAACCCCGGGAATATCGGGGATGACGATGGCGTGCGGCAGGTGGTACAGGCGTGTGCCGTGAGAGGGCTCCCCATTCGCATTGGGGTGAATGGCGGGTCTTTAGAGAAAGAAATTGTAGCCCGGTTTGGACATACGCCTCTGGCTATGGTGGAGAGTGCGCTCCATCACGCGGCGATTTTGAATCGCTTTGATTTTGATGACATTTGTCTCTCGGTGAAGAGTTCCAGTGTGCCGGATACAGTACAGGCCTATCGGATGCTCCATGAACGGACAGGCTATCCCCTCCACCTGGGGGTGACGGAGGCCGGGACGAAGTTTATGGGGACGATTAAGAGTGCGATCGGCATTGGGAGTCTGCTTCTCGATGGAGTTGGGGATACGATACGAGTGTCTTTGACGGATGACCCTGTGGAGGAGATAGCGGTTGCCAAGGGAATCTTGCAGAGCGCGGGACTTCGGCGCTTTGGGCCAAATGTGATAGCTTGCCCGACCTGTGGGCGATGTCAGATTGATTTGATTGTCCTTACGGAAGAGGTGGAACGACGGCTTTTGGGATCTACGCGGGAGATTACCGTGGCCGTGATGGGTTGTGCCGTCAATGGCCCCGGAGAGGCGCGGGAAGCGGACTTTGGGATCGCGGGTGGAAAGGGCGAGGGGCTTTTGTTTGCCCATGGAAAGACGATAGGGAAGGCGCCCATGGAGCGTCTTGTGGATGAACTGATGAAACTACTAGGGGAAGAGAAGAGCACATGAGTAAAGCACATCCCTTTTTTGATATGTTTGATTGCTGTGGAGATGATCCACAGCTTTTGGCGCTTTTGCAGGAGGCAGAGGTGCCAGAGGTTGTGATTGACAAGGAGCGGCTCCATATGGAGCTTGTGATTCGCTTCCAGCGCCCGGCGGCACCGGTTAGTGTTTCCGCCATTGAGCGGGAGATTGGGGCGTATTATGGGCTTCGGTCTGTTACGGTTTCGGTGCGGAACCCTGTGCTTGTGATGGAGATGCCGAGCGAGGCCGGAGGGTTCGGCGGCGGGCGGACTGACGCCGCCCCTACAAAGGGCAGGGGCGGTGCCAAGGAGGGCGGATCGGGTAAGGTTATTATGGGGCGCATCGTGAAAGGTGAGCCTGTGCCAATGAAAGAGGTAAGCCTGGAGTCTGGGAAAGTACATGTTGCGGGGGACGTATTTGGGGCGGAGCACCGTTATTTGGAGAAACGGCGTGCATGGGTGCTTAGTTTTTGTGTGACGGATCAGACAAATAGTCTGCGGGTCTCGAAATTTTTCCCGGATGAAGAGCAGGGGAAGGCGATTTGTAGTCAGATTACAGATGGCCTCTATTTGCATGTCCGGGGGAATACGAGCTTTAATCGCTATGACGGGGATTTGAGCCTAGAGCCTACGGACATGTTCCTCGGAACAAAACGGCAACGGGAGGATTTGGCGGAGGAAAAGCGGGTAGAGCTCCATTTGCATACACGATTCTCTATGCAAGACGGCTTGACGAATCCGACGGAGGCCATTGCTACGGCGGCTCGGTGGGGACATCCGGCGATTGCCATTACGGATCACGGTGTGGCTCAGGCCTTTCCCGAGGCTTGGTCTGCCGGGAAGCGGCATGGAATCAAGATTATCTATGGGATTGAAGGGTACTACATCAATGACCTGGATGATAGACTGGTCGTATCGGGATTCTGTGATCGTGGCTTAGATGGGGAGTTTGTGGCCTTTGATCTGGAGACCACGGGGCTCAAAGCGGATCGAGAGGGAATTACGGAGATTGGCGCGGTTTTGGTGCGGGACGGGGAGATTTTGGATGAGTTCCAGACTTTTGTGAACCCCGGAAAGCCGATCCCGCCGGAGATCACGCGCCTCACAGGAATCCGTGACGCGGATGTGAAGGATGCGCCTGAGCCGGAGGTGGCTCTGCGGGCGTTTTTGGACTTTGTGGGGGATAGGCCTCTGGTTGCCCACAATGCGAGTTTTGATATGGGCTTTGTGTCTGCCGCTTGTGAGCGAGTGGGAACCCCCTTCGATTATGTTGCGATTGACACCTTGACGATGGCGCAGAATTTGCTTCCGCATTTGAAGAAACACCGGCTCAATGAGGTGGCGGATCATTTGGGATTGCCTGCCTTTAATCACCACAGAGCCAGTGATGATGCCCGGACAGTTGCCCACATGCTTTTCGCCTTTTTCCCCCGGCTTCAGGAGATGGGGATTTCCAACGTGAAGCAGATCAATGGAGAGATGCGTGGTTTACGTGCGGGGGCGCGGGGACAGAGCCGGCCTCAGCATATTATATTGCTGGCGCAGAATCAGACTGGGCTTCGGAACTTGTATAAACTCATATCTCTAAGCCATTTGGAGCATTTTAAGCGCTTTCCGATTATTCCGAAAAGCCTTCTGCTTGAGAATCGGGAGGGGCTCATCATCGGCTCTGCCTGTGAGGCGGGGGAAGTGTATTCGGCGATGCTGTCCGGGAAGAGCCAGGCGGAACTCCAGCGGATTGCGAGCTTTTATGACTACTTGGAGATACAGCCGATTTGCAATAATCGCTTTCTTGTGGAGTCGGGTAAGGTGCAGAGCAACGCGGATTTGCAGAATATCAACCGAGAGATTGTCCGCTTGGGAGAGACATTAGGGAAGCTGGTTGTGGCGACTGGGGATGTGCATTTTCTTCACCCGGAGCATGAGGAGTATCGGCATGTGCTTCTGGCGAGTAAGGGCTTTGCAGATGCGGACAAGCACTTGCCGATTTATTTGAAGACGACTTATGAGATGCTAGACGAGTTTTCTTATCTGGGGGAAGACGCGGCGCGTCAGGTTGTAATAGAAAACCCCTGCAAGGTTGCGGAGATGTGTGAGGATGTTCAGCCTCTGCCGAAGGGGCTTTTTACACCGAAGATTGAAAATTCTGCCGAAGAGCTTCGGACGGTTGTGTATGACAAGATGCACGCACTGTATGGGGAGAATCCGCCGGAGATTGTGAAGAGCCGGGTGGAGATTGAGCTTGGGGATATTATCGGCAAGAACTATGACGTAATCTATATGAGCGCCCAGAAGCTGGTGCAGAGTAGTATTGATGCGGGATATTTGGTGGGCTCTCGGGGATCTGTTGGGTCTAGTATTGTGGCCTTTTTGTCGGGGATTACGGAGGTAAATTCTCTGCCGGCCCATTATCGCTGTCCGGCTTGTAAACATGCGGACTTTGATGCGGGCGCCGGGTATGGCTCTGGGGCGGATATGCCGGAGGAGTCCTGTGTGATTTGCGGAACTCCCTATGAAAAGGATGGGTTTGATATTCCATTTGCCACCTTCCTTGGTTTTGGCGGGGATAAGGTGCCGGATATTGATCTGAATTTCTCCGGCGAGTATCAGGCGCGGGCGCATCGTGCGGCGACGGAGCTCTTTGGAGAGGCGCATGTGTTCCGGTCGGGGACGATAGGGACATTGGCGTCTAAGACGGCCTATGGATACGTGAAGAAGTATCTGGAAGAGCGGCATCGGGTGGTGACTCGAGCGGAGGAGAATCGGCTCACTGCGGGACTTGTCGGCGTGAAGCGAACCACGGGGCAACATCCGGGGGGGCTTGTGATTATTCCCCAGGATAAGGAGATTTATGACTTTTGCCCGGTGCAACATCCGGCGGATGACCGAGAGAGCGGGATTATTACCACCCATTTTGAGTATAAGGCCATGGAGGACAATCTCTTAAAGCTGGATCTTCTGGGACATGATGATCCGACCATGATTAAGTATATGGAAGACCTAACCGGTGTAGATGCGCGGCAGATTCCTCTGGATGATCCGGAAACCATGAGCATTTTCCAGTCTCCGCTTGCCTTGGGTTTGCCGGAGGATGATCCGATTATTGGGAAAACAGGTTCAATTGCGGTACCGGAGTTTGGAACCGGGTTTACACGAGAGATGCTGGCGGATACGAAACCTGATGCCTTTGCGACCTTGGTTCAGCTCTCCGGCTTCTCCCACGGGACGGACGTTTGGCTGGGGAATGCGAAGGATTTGATTCTGGCGGGGACAGCTACGGTTCAGGAGGCGATCGGTTGCCGGGATGACATTATGCTCTTCCTCATCTCCAAGGGGCTCAGTGAACAGACTGCGTTTGTAATTATGGAGTCTGTTCGGAAAGGAAAGGGTCTCAAACCGGAGTGGGAGGCAGAGATGAAGGCCTGCGGTGTGCCGCTGTGGTATATTGACTCTTGTCAAAAGATCAAATACCTCTTCCCAAAGGCACATGCGGTGGCCTATGTGATGATGGCTTTTCGGATTGCCTGGTTTAAGGTGCACCATCCCTTGGCGTTTTATAGTGCGTATTTTACCGTGCGGGCGAAGGCCTTTGACGCGGCCTTCATGTGCCGGGGGATTGATGTGATCCGGGCGAAGATTGACGAGATTGTAATGAATCCGGAGCCATCCAATGTGGAGAAGGAGATGCTTGTCACTCTGGAGGTCTGTTATGAGATGTATCTGCGGGGGATTGTGTTTGGGCAGATGGATCTCTATCGCTCGGAGGCGACACGGTTTTTGATTGAGGGGAATCAGCTGATCCCGCCATTCGGGGCTGTAGCCGGGCTTGGGGAGACGGCGGCGATTGATCTAGTGACTTATAGAGAGGGGACACCGTTTATCTCGATTGAGGATCTGCAACGGCGGTGTCCGAAGGTGTCTAGTGCGCATATTGAGCAACTTAGGCGGTTGGGTGTGTTGGATGCGTTGCCGGATACGAGTCAGGTTAGTTTGTTTTAGGGTGAAAGAGTGACGTAAATAGGTGCGGTAACGGTTGTATGGGATTCCTTCCCATTCCCCTCCACGGGAGGGGTGCCGCCCGCAGGCGGCGGGGTGGTTGCACCGCCGGGGTTTCAACGCAGAACCACCCCGCCCTTCGGGCACCCCTCCAAAGGAGGGGAATACCGTTTCCGTTACCATAGAGAGACAAGTAGTAACTCCAAGAAGATCAAACGAAAGGATACCCCAGTTTATGCGATTTCTTGCGGAACCCTGTGATGTCGTCGTGATCGGTGCCGGTCATGCGGGGATTGAGGCGGCTTTGGCGGCGGCTCGGCTCGGGGCTAAGACGATCTGTTTTACCATTAATCTGGATAGTGTGGGCAATCTTCCCTGTAATCCTGCCATCGGCGGGACAGGGAAGGGGCAACTCGTAAGAGAACTTGACGCCCTTGGGGGTGAGATGGGGAAACTTGCTGATAGAGCCTGCATCCAGTACCGGATGCTTGGGGTGTCGAAAGGGCCGGCGGTTCGGTCTCTCAGAGCCCAGGCGGATCGGCGGGTGTATCAGGATCTGGCGAAGCAGACCTTGGAACAGCAGGAAAATCTGAAGCTGAAACAGGCTGAGATTGTTTCTATCGAGACAGAAGATGGTCGGGTTATTCAAGTCGTCACACGGACAGGGGCGGTTTACCCTTGCCGGGCAGTGGTCATTGCCAGCGGAACTTATCTCAAAGGGCAGACGATTATCGGAGACTGCTTCCAAGAGGGCGGGCCGGATGGGATGTTTGCCTCTGTGCCTTTGGCGGACTGTCTCACGGAGGAGCTAAAGCTTCCGCTTCGGCGCTTTAAGACAGGGACACCGCCGCGGGTAAGTGCGCGGAGTGTGGATTTTAGTCAGATGGAGATTCATGAAGGGGATGAGTGTCCGGAGCCCTTTTCTTTTTCCACGACGGAGTCTCTGGAGAATAAGATTGCTTGCCATTTGACCTATACAAATGAGAATACCCATCAGATTATCAGAGATAATTTGCACCTCAGTCCCATGTACAGCGGGAAGATAGATGGGACGGGCGCGCGGTATTGTCCTTCTATTGAGGATAAGGTGGTTCGCTTTGCGGACAAGTCCCGGCATCAGATTTTTGTGGAGCCTATGGGGCTTCATACGGATGAGCTTTATATCCAGGGGTTCTCTTCCTCCTTGCCGGAGCATGTGCAGATACAGATGCTTCGGACGATACCGGGGCTGGAACAGGCGGAGATTATGCGGCCTGCCTATGCGATCGAGTATGACTGTATTGATCCCCAGGCGCTTTATCCGACACTGGAGACCAAAGCGATCCAGGGACTTTATGGGGCGGGACAGTTTAATGGCTCCTCTGGGTATGAGGAAGCGGCGGTTCAGGGTTTTGTTGCCGGGGTAAACGCGGCCTTGAAAATTCAAGGTAAGGAGCCTCTGATTATCAGCCGAGATCAGGGGTATATTGGGGCTTTGATTGACGACCTGGTCACACGGGGGACGAATGAGCCCTATCGGATGATGACCAGCCGGTCAGAATATCGCTTGCTTCATAGACAAGATAACGCGGATGAGCGGCTTGTGGAGATTGGGCATCGGATTGGGCTACAATCTGCGGAGACTCTTCAGGCTGTGCGAGAGAAATATGAGGCGGTGGAGCGGGAAGTTCTGCGCCTTGGGAAGACGCACCTGCCTCCCTCTGAGGCTTTGACACAGTTTCTGAAAGAAAAACAGACAGCGACTCCGGCTTCTGGGATCAGTTTGCAGAGTTTGCTTCGGCGGCCGGAGATTGGGTATGAAGATTTAGCACCCTTTGACCCGGCGCGACCGGAACTCCCCCGGGCTGTTCGGGAGCAGGTGGAGATTTGGGTGAAATATGAGGGCTATATTGAGCGGCAAAAGCGGTCGATTGCGGAATTTGCGAAGTCGGAGCATAAGGCTTTGCCACCGGATGTGGACTATCATAGCATTCAGGGACTCCGGCTAGAGGCGCGGCAGAAGCTTTCGCAAATTCGGCCTCAGAATTTGGGTCAGGCGGGGCGGATCTCCGGGGTGAGCGCGGCGGATTTGACGGCGCTTATGATTTGGCTGGAACATGGGCAGGGAACCACCCCGGCGCATTCGCGCCACCCCTCCAAGGAGGGGAATTGAACGTGCCGTATTCCCATTCCTCTCCTTTGGAGGGGTGCCCCGTAGGGGTGGGGTGGTCGAACTTGACCCTCTCGGACAAACACAAGGTTTGCCCCTATGGGAAAATCGTGATATACTAGCTCTTATTGTGAACAAAATGATGGAGGATGGCCATGATGCAAAATACAGATAAAACGATGGACAAAATTGTTGCCCTGTGTAAGGGGCGGGGGTTTATCTATGCGGGGAGCGAGATCTATGGAGGTCTTGCGAATACTTGGGACTATGGTCCTTTGGGGGCGGAGCTGAAGAACAATGTGAAGCGTGCCTGGTGGAAGAAATTTGTGCAGGAAAGTGAGCACAATGTAGGGCTAGACGCGGCGATTTTGATGAATCGTGAGGTTTGGGTCGCTTCCGGGCATGTGGTGAACTTTAATGATCCGCTGGTGGATTGTAAGAGTTGTAAGATGCGCCACAGAGCGGACAAGCTGATTGAGGATTTTAATCAAGCTGAGGGAATCACAGACATAGTCGTTGAGGCTATGGATAATGAACAGCTTTCGGCTTATATGACAGAGCGTAAGATCCCTTGCCCGCACTGCGGGAAGCTTGATTTTACGCCGATTCGGAAGTTTAATATGATGTTTAAGACCCATCAGGGTGTGACGGAAGATTCCGGCACGGAGGTTTATCTTCGCCCGGAGACGGCTCAGGGGATTTTTGTGAACTTCAAAAATGTACAGCGGACGGCGCGGAAGAAGATGCCTTTTGGGGTCTGTCAAATCGGGAAGAGCTTCCGCAATGAGATCACACCGGGGAACTTTACCTTCCGGACACGGGAGTTTGAGCAGATGGAACTGGAGTTCTTCTGTGCGCCGGGGACGGACTTGGAGTGGTTTGAATATTGGCGCAACTTCTGCCGCCAGTGGCTCTTAGATCTTGACATGAAAGAGGAAAACCTCCGTTTACGTGACCATGAGGCGGAGGAGTTGTCTCATTATTCGAAGGCCACCACTGACTTTGAGTTTCTATTCCCCTTTGGCTGGGGTGAGCTCTGGGGTGTCGCGGATCGGACTGACTTTGACCTGAAAGCTCACCAAGAAGCGTCCGGTGAGAACATGGAATACTTTGACCAAGAGACTGGGGAGCGGTATATTCCCTATGTAGTGGAGCCCTCTCTGGGGGCTGACCGGGTGACACTTGCATTTTTGGTGGATGCCTATGACGAGGAAGTTGTAGACGCAGAGAAGAATGATGTGCGGACTGTACTTCGGCTTCATCCTGCTCTGGCGCCAATCAAATGTGCGATTTTGCCGCTGTCGAAGAAACTTGCTGAGCCTGCTACGGGAGTTTATCATGAACTTCGGAAGCACTTTATGGTGGAGTATGACGAGGCTGGATCCATCGGGAAGCGGTATCGCCGTCAAGATGAGATTGGAACACCTCTTTGTGTGACCTATGACTTTGAGAGTGAAGCGGATCAATGTGTGACAGTTCGTCACCGGGATACCATGGAGCAAGAGCGGGTTCCGATTGCGGAGTTGAAAAGCTATATTGAAAATGTGATTGCGTTTTAGGATTGTGAGGCCAGCCGAAAGGCTGGCTTCGTTTTTTTATTTTTGAAAAAGACTTGACAAGGAGGAAAGGTAGCGATATAATAAACAAAAATGATAACCGTTATTAATTTTTGGCCAAAGGAGTTCCCATGACGACTAGAAATTACTCCAAGAAGCGAGAGGCGATCCTGCACAAGATTCGTTCTACCACGAGCCATCCGACGGCGGAGTGGGTGTACCATGAACTGAAGGGTGAGATTCCAGATTTGAGCCTTGCTACGGTATACCGGAACATTCGGCTGTTTAAAGAGGCGGGAGATATTGTCTCTGTGGGTACGGTAGATGGGCAGGAGCGCTTTGATGGGATGGTTACGCCTCACGGGCACTTTATTTGTACGGATTGTCTTGCGGTGATTGATTTAGCGGGGGACTCGGAACATGGAGAAGTTTGGGATCAGCTAAAGGAACAGGGGTTTCAAGTGAATCGGGTTGATTTGGTGGCTTATGGGACTTGTGAGAAGTGTTCAAAGGCTCAGGTAGAATGAGCTTGTCAATTATAAATATAAAAATCAGGAGGCAGAAATGATGAAAAAATTTATTTGTAAAGTTTGCGGATATGTCCATGAGGGGAACACACCGCCGGAGGCTTGTCCGCTTTGTAAGGTAGGGCCGGAGCAGTTTGCGGAGCCTGACCAAAATGTTGGATATGCCACAGAGCATGTAATTGGTGTTGGCGCCAAGGATAAGGTTGAGCTTGATGTTTGGCAGGGGCTTGTGGATAACTTCAATGGTGAGTGCGCGGAAGTTGGGATGTATCTTGCCATGAGCCGTGTAGCGGACAGAGAGGGATATCCGGAGATTGCGGAGACCTTTAAGCGTTATGCCTTTGAAGAGGCGGAACATGCGGCGAAGTTTGCGGAGCTTTTGGGTGAAGTGATTACCGACAGTACCAAGCGGAACCTGGAAATGCGCGCAGATGCGGAAAAAGGCGCTACCGCCCACAAGTTTGAGCTTGCGAAGAGAGCCAAGGAGCTCAACTATGACGCGATCCACGATACAGTGCATGAGATGGCAAAGGACGAAGCGCGGCATGGCTGTGGATTCTCTGGTTTGCTGAAGCGTTATTTTGGTTAAGGACAATACGTAAATGAAAGCCTAGGGCATCTGTGTAGATGCCCTAGGCTCTTTGATATGAAGCTCCAAGGGTCCTTTTTGAAGGAACTGTCTGAGGATTACCCGTGGAGGTCTTGCGCAAATTCCCCTCATCCGGAGGGGTGGCAGGCGAAGTCTGACGGGGTGGTTTGGCGGCGCGGAAAGGCACCACCCCGCCCCTTCGGGGCACCCCTCCAAGGAGGGGAATTGGGGCGGGACGCCCAGTGTGCGTCCCCTACGAATACCCCCCCTGATATCAGGGGGGGTATTCGTAGGCGTTCCATGATATAGGCAAGACACCGCAGACGTGTTCTGCGCAATCTATACTTGGCAAGTGGCATATGGGTGTGATATACTATACAATGTAAAAATGTCTCATCTTGTTATGTAGGAGGAAATCCTTATGAGATGTAAAAGAATACTATGTCTGCTTCTTGCGGCACTGATGCTCCTTGTTGTCCTACCGGTGACAACAGCTACTGCGCGAGTTTATTTTACCATGGTGAACTCCAACGCGCCGGATACCTTGCAGGAGGGTACCATGCCGGTTAATCAGGGCGGGACGATTTTTGTGCCGGTTGCTGTACTGGGGCGGCTTGGGGTTAGTTCTATGCGGCCTCCGGGTGAAGTGACCTTGTTTTCCTCTGGGAATGTGAGCCATTATATTCACATTGATCTAGAGGCGGGGACGGCGGTTACCAGTGCGGGGAATCCGATTTCAGCCCAGCCGATCCAGCGGTCGGGGACATTGTTCTTCCCGGTTGGATCCAGCGGCGGCGGAGCCAGTGCTTTGGCTTCCTTCTTTGGGATCAGTTTTCGGCTGATTCAATCGGAGCCTGCGCCTACGGTGCGGCTTTATCAGCAGATTGGCACCTTATCCCACAATGCGGTACTCCAAAACGGAGAAACCCTCTTTGGCCTGACACAGCGGTACAATTCATTTACTGGCGCAGATGCCCAGGCGCCGTCTGCTCCGCCCCAAACGGGTGGGGAAGGATCTGAAACAGCGCCACCGCCTCCGGCAGTGCCTGTGTCCTTGAGTTTTGTTGGTCTCAGTGAAGAGACAGAGGGGCTTTTAGACGCGCTGTATACGGCGCAGATCCCAGCTGGATTTTTCCTTACGGCAGAAGATGCCTTGACACATCCGGATCTTGTCCGCCGTTTACATGGCGAGGGACATCAGGTGGGGATATTCTTAGGCGAGGATGCGAAGACTGATTATGCAGAGGCCTCGGCGGCCTTGTTTGACGCGGCGCGGCTCCGGACGGTTTTGGTCGCGGCTGAGGATGCGGAAACCCAGCAGGATGCGGAAGCCCTTGGGCTGATTGTACATGAGACACCCCTGCGACGGCAGATTTCTACCGGGGTAGGTGCTTTTGGTGGGGACTTGCTCTTAGACAGCTATAGCGTTGGAATGGAGACGCTTCAGACTTTGCCGGCGATGATCCGCAACGGAGCGTTTCTGGTTGTGCGTTTTATGCACGCGATTTTTTAAGTGAGGGATAGATAAATGAAAGCAGTTGTATTAGCCGCCGGGAAGGGAACGCGGCTTCGGACAGAAGGTGTTGATCTACCAAAAGTCATGAGAGAGGCCTTGGGCGAGCCCTTGCTTCATTATGTGTTAGAGGCCATTGATTTTATCCCGCCAGAGAATACGATTATTGTGGTGGGCTATCAGAAGGAAAGCGTGATGGCGCATTTTCCGGCTTATATGTTTGCGGAGCAGACAGAACAGCTTGGGACAGGTCACGCGGTGATGGCGGCAGAAACAGCATTGGGATCGGGGGATTTTCCGGTTTTGGTCTGTTATGGCGACATGCCTCTTTTGCGGAAAGAAACCTATGAAGACTTGGTTCGGGTGCATACGGAAGAGCGGAATGCCTGTACGATTCTCACAGGGACTACGAATTTGGAGCTTCCTTTTGGGCGCATTGTGCGAGACGCGGATGGACGGTTCAAGGAAGTGGTGGAAGACAGAGACTGTACGCCGGAGCAGAAGGCCATCAGAGAGCTGAATGTGGGTGTGTATGTGTTTCAATCGAGCGCTTTGATTCCGGCCTTGTCACAGCTTGGTTGCGGGAACAGCCAGGGGGAGTATTATCTCACCGATGTGCCGGCAATCTTGCGGGATCAGGGACTCCCGATTGGAGTCTGTATGCGGGAGCTGGATGAGGAGATCATCGGGGTAAATACGGTGGAGCAACTCCATGAGGTGGAAGCCTTTTTGAAAGAAAGAGCCGAGGGCGTTTAGATGAGGTTTATTAAGGGATAACATGATATTTCCACGAAAAATTCAAAGCCCTAGTATGATGTGATTTCATACTAGGGCTTTGGTTTGTGGTGTTGTAGAAAATCTCGGCGATCTAGGGGCAAGGTGCAGGTGGTCTTTCGGCCTGAAAATGTCTATCCTCAGATAACTTTGGCGATCAGCTGGATGGTATTAAAATATTTCCCATCTTCTGCCGCCATCATATCCAAATCCCATTTCTCTTCTTCATCGTTAGGGTCACGGCTTGCAAGGTATTCTTCCCATGCTATATCGTGACAGGCCATTTCGCTGAGGTTTATGATTTCTATGCCTTCTGTCTTGGCGAACAAATCCGCCCACCATTCAATGCCACGGACGCATCTCGCAACATCAGGGACATCCCAGAATGGTTGCATTTCCGGCGGAACATTGTCGCCAAATTCATGTTTCAGTCCGGGAAATGCAACTGCAATGTAGCCGCCCTGTTTCACGTAGGGAATAAGCCTGGGCAACATTTCATCGTTGTCGCCAAACATATTGTACGCGCCAACCGAAAAAATCACGTCGAAATAACGCTTTGCAAACGGCAAGGGCTGTGTCGCGTCCAGCAACATTGGAACGATTTTATCTGAAATGCCAAGGGATTGAAATCGCACATGATTTTCGGTGGGGTCAGCAAATAAGTCAGTAGCAAAAACCTCTGCGCCATATGCCTGCACTAGGTACAAGGCTGATAAGCCCGTGCCGCAACCCAGATCAAGGATTTTCATATCCTTTGTGATTGTGAAATGGGACGCCAATTCCTCGGCTTGCCGTATTCCATTCGGCCCCCACATTGTTTCTTGCAAGAGCGCACGGTTCTTTTCGTCTGCGACGAACTTGTTTGAAAATGTATTGCTCATTATTTTCCTCCAAAAAGTTAGTCAGTTTTTTTACCCATTTTTTTACCCAGCAGGATGAATAGGAATGATGCACCGATTCCTATAGCGAAGGTGACGGCGCCTAGCGGCCAAGTGAAGCCGGGGTCTTGGAGGTGGAGGCTCTCAATAAAGATGCCGACTAGGGTGCCGGACATGAAGCCAAAAATACAGGCGTTGGCGAAACCGGGGTAGCGTTTGAAAATGCGCTTGATGAGCCGGGCGGTTAGGATGAGGCCTAAGGCGGCGGCAAGGAGGGTGCCGAAGAAGGGTGGCAGATAGTGCCAGTTTAAGCGGAGGATGCCGTCTACCATGGCGAAGAGGGGACCGTAGGCGCCCAGCATGATGAGGATGGCGGAAATGCTCATCCCGGGGACTAGGGTAATGGCACCGGCGATGAATCCGGCTAGGGCGAGTCTGAGGAAGAGGATGCTCTCCGTGCCTGCGTTTGCCATGTGACTTGCGCCGAAACCGGCCAGGCTTAAGATGAGTGCTAAGGCGAAAGCCAGGAGTCCGCCGATGAGATAGCGCTTTTGGAACTGGAATTTTCGCACCTCTCCTGCGATCATGGGGAGGTTACCGAGGATGAGACCGACAAAGAGGAGGAGGGTGGCGCGAAGGTGACGGTCAATCAGGATGCGGAAAGCGAGGACGAAGAGAACTCCGCTGATGGCGATGCCAAGGGCTAGGGCGATAAAGAAGCCTAAATTCTTGCGGAGCTCTTTGAAGGGGTTTGACATGATGCGAACAAGATCACTGTAAATCCCCATGGTGATTGCCATGACACTGCCGCTGAATCCGGGGGCGAAAGCACTGATTCCGAGGAAGAAGCCGCAGAAAATATGATAGAGGAATTGCTTTAGTTTTGGCATATGTATACTCTCCTAGAGGGGGGGTAACAAGGACTGTGTCCTTAGGCTCCTTTGTGGGCTTTATGGAAGATTGAATCCTCCGATCAGATTGAATTGAATGTTTTCGCAATGGGACTTGAGAAAAGTAAGGAGCTCTTTTCTTTTTCTTGCGCCGTTGATGCTGGCTTTATCTATTACGCCGAAGAGATTAAATCGCTCATACCGGCTAAATGTGATCTTTGGTCTGAGGACATATAAGGATTTTGTTTCGATGAACCAGAAGATCTTGTCATAATGCAGGGTCAGTAGCTTATTGCCTGCATGATTGACCGCAACGACGTTATTATTTCCTACGTACTCTCTTGTTGTTAGCGTGCTTTCTCCATATTCTAGTATATCTCTCGCTACAAACCCACTGTCGTCAAAGTATGTAATAAGCCCAGGCTCTTTGCTTTTTATCCCGTGCTTGCGCCTTGTGCTGTATTGTCTGTATTCTAAGAATTCGATTTGCCCAGATAGGGTGAAAAGATGCGTATCTAGAGCCTTTCTTAATTCTTTTCTTCTTACCTTATCAAGGACGACTGTCGTTTTGAATTGTTCCATATGTCACCCCTATCCACCACACAGTATAACACAAATAAGCGGAGGATTACACTCCTCCGCTTACTTCTTTTTAACATTGGTTGAGATCTCGGACAGGGCTTTGGAGGCCTCCATGTCGAAGGCTTGGGTTTTGGCCAGGTCGCCTAGGGAGACCATGCCGACTACTTTGTCGTCTGAGAGGACGGGTAGGCGGCGGACTTGTTCGGCGGCCATGATGCGGCTTGCGACGCGGACGTCGTCATTGGGACTGACGGAGACGATGCCTTTGGACATGATCTCTTTTACGGGTGTGGTTGCCGGGTCACTTTCGGCGGCGACACAGCGGAGCACGATGTCACGGTCTGTGAGCATTCCGCGGAGCTTGCCGTCTTCCCCGCAGACAGGGAGGGCGCCGATGTTATGGCGGTAGAGCAGACGGGCGGCTAATGCCGCGGTCTCATCGGGTGTGATGGAGACTACATTTGGGCTCATCATATCACTGATTAGCATGAGAGTACCACCTCCAGGTAATTGTGTAGGGGCGATCACCCTGATCGCTCGCGGTGCATCTTGGTGGGCGATAAGGGCACGGGCGACCGGGGCGGTCGCCCCTACAGGTGTAGCTGATACCATAAGTATGTACTTGGAGGTGGTTTTTTATACCTATCGGGCAGTTTTGCGGTTGAACGCATGCAGAGCGAGGATGTAGAAGAGGACGGAAAGACCGATGCACCATAGGAGGGCGTTTCTGAGGGCGCCGTCGGGAAGCGGGAGGTCTAGGAGCAGGGCGCGCATGGTGTTGATGATGGGGGTCATGGGTTGGTTTTCCGCGAAGACGCGGAGGACTGTGGGCATGGTTTCTGTCGGGACGAAGCCGGAGCTTAGGAACGGCAGGATGCCGACTAATGCCATTGTACCCGCGGCGCTTTCCGGATCTCCTGCGTGGACACCGCTTAGGACGGCGAGCCAGCCCATCATGATGATGAAGAGGGCGATGAGACCTGCGACGATGAGCCACTCTGTGAAGCTTGCAGAGGGGCGGAAGCCGACCAGAAGTGCGGCGCCGATTGTGGCGGCGGTGGTGATAAGGCTGACTAAGAGATTGGAGAGCACATGTCCGACCAGGAGGGATGACTTTGCGATCGGCATGGTGCGGAAGCGGTCAACGACGCCTTTTGTCATGTCGTTATTGATTCTGACTGCGGTTGCGGGGACGCCTTGCCCGATGGTTTGCAGGATGATGCCGGGGACGATGAAGTTTACGACGCTGAATCCACCCACGTCCATCGCGCCGCCGAAGACGTAGACGAAGACGACCATGAGGATGGCGGGAACGACGAGCATCATGATAAGGGCTTCCGGGCTTCGGAATGCGAGTTTCATACTGCGGATGAACATTGTTTTTGAGTCACGGATGATAGAGCCTTCTCTGTTAAGCGTCATGGTTTGTATCCTCCTTTTTCTCGCCGATTAGGGTGAGAAATGCGTCTTCTAGTGTGGGTTGTTTTTGGGCGAATTTCTTCGGTTCGATGTTGCCTTGATTCAGGCGGTTTAGGACGTCTGCGAGTTGTTTGGTGCTACCGTTTGTTCTCAGGTCGATGGCGTGTTTGCCTTCGCCTTTGTGGATTATATAGTCTTTGAGTAGCTTGCTTGCCTCTTCAAGCTCTGCTTCGTCTTTAAATTGGAGTTCGATGATGCCTTGGGGCAGTCTGTCTTTTAGAGCGGCGCTGTTGCCTTCGGCGATGATCACACCCTCGTGGAGGATGGCGATATGATCGGCTAGGGCTTCCGCTTCGTCTAGGTATTGGGTGGTTAGGAGCACGGTTGTACCGTTGTCTGCCATGGTTTTTACGATATCCCACATGGCGATGCGGTTTTGGGGATCTAGGCCTGTGGTGGGCTCATCCAGGAAGACGACGGGAGGATTGCCCATGAGGCTCATGGCGATATCCAGTCTGCGGCGCATACCGCCGGAATAGGTGGAGACCAGTTTATCTGCCGCGTCTGTCAGGCGGAAAATGCCGAGGAGGTTATCCGCTAGGTCGTTTTTGCCGGATAGACGGCGGAGAGCGCCGATGATGCGGAGGTTTTCGCGGCCTGTGAGCATTTCGTCTACAGCGGCAAACTGACCGGTTAGACTGATGGAGCGGCGGATGCCGTCTGGCTGTTTGTCTACGTCATAGCCGCAGATGGTAGCTGTGCCGCCGTCTGAGCGGAGGAGGGTGCTTAGGATCTTGACGATGGTGGTTTTTCCTGCTCCATTGGAGCCGAGGAGAGCGAAGATGCTTCCTTTTCTGACGGTGAAGTTGACTCCTTTTAGGACCTCTTGGTCTTTGAACGATTTTTGTAGGTTTTCTACGGTGATGATGTTTTCTTTATGTGACATGTTAGGTTGATCCTCCTTCAAGAGATTGTTGATACATACTGTTTGTATGTATTGGGGTAAAAAAATTTAGTTTTGCTTATGCTTGCTTTGTGGATGATTCGTTTTACTTCTGAGGGCAGTATATCAAGGGTAAATTGGCTATGCAAGAGGGAAACGGTGAGTGGCAAGTTGGTACCCGTAAGTGGTAAGTATTTTGCGCTGAGATGCAGGTGTGTGGTACTGTAGGGGCGGGGTTCGCCCGCCCTATTCTTCGATGTCTAGAATCTCTGCAAATGTTTCACCGGCGTCTAGAAACTCTTCGTTCATGAGGGGAAAGCCCAGGGAGTCTAGGCAGGCTTTGATCATCATGGCCTTTTCTTCGAACTCGTTTGCGTCCATGGGGAAGAGAGGGGGGAGCATCCAGAGATTGAAGAGGACGAGAAGTAACTCCGCGAGAAGTTTTGGATTGCCTGGGCGAATGGAGCCGTCGGTCATACCCTCTTCGATGAAGGGGATGAAAAATGTTGCAACTTCTTTTGTGCCTCTGATCTGCTCTGCCAGAAACCGCGGATTCTCCAGCAAGGAGAGAGAGGCCTGTTGCAGTTTGACGTAATCGTCTCCGCCGGGAGAGCCTGCTAGGACAGTGTTGTGCAGAAAGAGTTTTCTGACCTTTTCCAGCCCATTTAGATTCTCTAGCTCACGCCCTGATACCTGAGACAGTGTGTTGCGAAAGATTCTTTCTGAAAGTGCGCACAGTACCTCTTCTTTGGACTTAAAGTGATGATAGAAAGCACCCCGGGTGAGGCCGCCGAGATTGTTTACGATGTCTAGGACTGTGGTTTGTTCGTAGCCTTTTTCAGTGAAGAGTTTCATGGAGACATCGAGGATCTTTTGGATGGTTTCTTCTGGATGTTTGTTTCTAGGCAAAGGGGTCACCTCCGGATCTGGATTTGAACCATACATTCAGCGTGTATGTATGATAACATAAGGATGGATGGATTGTCAAGAGGGAGTTTGAATTTTTTTGTGGAGGATTTTTACATGCGAAACCCCTTGCATTTGCAAGGGATTTCAGGGAGCTAGTCAGACCTAGCTGATTCTTTTTCTAATTTCCCCTTCCCATTCTGGGGCGATTTTTTTGCTAAAGGCCACGTAGTGAACTGCATCATCTTTTGCAGAGATTGTAAACAGTCTGAACCGTTTCATAAATCCTGCCTCTTTCACAGTCAGAGAAAAGTAAGACCCGCAAGCGCACAGGCAAAGACGGTGAAAAGAATATGTTTTCTGGATTCCTCGTCTGTTCAGATTGTGGCAGTCGCTTATGGTTCAATGTCAATCCAAACAACCCAGCCATCCGATTCTTTTATTGCTCCAATCACAAAAGCACTCGTGACGGAACGTGTGAGGACAGGCATTATATCCGAGTGGAGTTTTTGGAACAAGTGGTCTTGCGGCTCTAATGCAAGTCTTTTATTAGCCAAGGGTGTGGATATGAAACTCATTCAATCTTGGTTGGGACATGCTCACTATTCCACCACTGCTGATATTTACGCGAAGCTGAGAGTAGACGCAAAGCATGGACTTGGGGCAGTTTTGAGCGGGGAATTTGCGAGTAGTCCGTAGCTGTTAGAACTTTTGTTAGAACTCGGTGGTTTTCGGGCGAAATCCATGTCTAGTCCCGAAAAAGAAAAACCCCTGAAACCGTTGCAATCACAAGGTTTCAGGGCTGTGGTGGGGGAGAGCGGATTCGAACCACTGAAGTCACTGACAACAGATTTACAGTCTGCCCCCTTTGGCCACTCGGGAACTCCCCCATATTAAATTGCATACAGCCGCTCTATGAGATATAGAGCGGCTGTGGAGCTGGTGGACGGACTTGAACCCCCGACCTGCTGATTACAAATCAGCTGCTCTACCGACTGAGCTACACCAGCGCGCTTTTCTCTAGCAGAAGATATAGTATCAAACCTGCACCCGCTTGTCAAGTCTTTCTGGTGGTGATATGATGGGAGAAATGTAAAAAAGGAGGGTTTGCCCTGATGTCTATCTTATATGATGCACTGCAAACCTATAGCAGACAAGGGATTACGGCGATGCATATGCCTGGACATAAGCAACAATCTAGTTTTGCGATAGACTTGCCGTGGTGTTTGGATATTACAGAAGTTGATGGGTTTGACAATCTCCATGCGCCAGAGGGGATTTTGCTCCTGGCCCAGGAGCGGGCGGCTCGGCTTTGGGGAAGCAAGGCCACCTTTTTTCTTGTGAATGGCTCCACTGCCGGGATTTTGGCTGGGATATATGCTCTGGTGCGGCCGGGAGAGAAGATTTTGATTGGGCGCAACTGCCATAAGTCTGTTTATCATGGGATTGAACTCTTGGGACTCTCGCCTGTTTATTTGGATCCGCCGATTGTGGCGGGGACTGGTATTTGCGGAAGCATTTCGCCGGAGTCGGTGGAAGATGCACTACAGGCGCATCCGGATATTCGTTTGGCTCTGATTACCTCGCCTACGTATGAGGGTGTGATCAGTGATGTGCGGGGGATTGCGGAGGCACTCCACGCGCGGGGTATTCCGCTTATGGTGGATGAGGCTCATGGGGCGCATTTGGGTTTGTCTGACCATTTTCCTGCCGGGGCTGTGTCTATGGGGGCGGATGTGGTGGTGCAAAGTTTGCACAAGACGCTTCCCAGTTTGACCCAGACAGCAGTACTGCACATCTCTGGGGAGCTTGTTTCCCGGGAGAGAATGCAACATGCGCTTGCTGTGTTTCAGAGTTCGAGTCCCTCATACGTGCTTTTAGCTTCGATTGAGGCCTGTGTGACGGAGCTTCTGGAGCGGGGAGAGAGCTTGCTTGCTGAGTGGCGGAGACGATTAGATCGTTTTTATCGGGATGCAGGTTTGGAAAAATTGTCTCTGCTTGGGAAAAGGCAGGATGCGGCGCGGATTTTTGACCGGGATCCGAGTAAGGTTGTGATCCTTTGTGAGGATACGGATCAAAATGGCCTGGACTTGATGGATGACTTGCGTGAGGAGCATGGCATTGAGCTTGAGATGGCTTTGGATGGATATGCGATTGCAATGACGGGGCTGAATAGTGCGGATGCGGATTTGGATCGGCTGGGGGCGGCTTTGCGAGGGATTGATGGTGGTTCTAAGTTGGAACAGCGAAGGCGCAATGCGCGCCCCTACCCTTCAATGCCGGAGACTGTAATGCCCGTGGGGGAGGCGCTTTGGTCGTCTGGAGAGCAGGTACCCTTTGGGGAGAGTGTTGGGCGGGTTGCGCGGACTTACCTTTGGGCGTATCCGCCGGGGATTCCGCTTTTGGTGCCGGGGGTACGGATTACAGAGGAGATTGTCAATACTTTGACAGAACTTGTATCCCGAGGGGTGGAGCTTCGGAGCACCTTTGAGAGCCGCCAAGGCTTTGTGGAAGTCGTTGACAAGGGCTAGGTTTTTCGTGTACAATGGTGGATAGAAAAATCAGAGGAGGGAATTCTCAGTGGATAGAATTGTGACGATTACATCCGGTAACTTACAGGAGAGTGTAAAAACAGGCGGCTGTGGTGAGTGTCCGACTTCTTGCCAGTCTGCTTGTAAGACCTCTTGCGGTGTGATTAACCAGCCGTGTGAAAACAAGTAAGCAAGAGAAGTAAAACCGCCTGCCGCACTCTGTGGCGGGCGGATCTTTTTTGTGTGGGAGTTTGTTTCTATGGTACATCAATATAAATTAGCGGGGCGCAATATGGTGGTGGATACGGGTAGCGGGGCGATTCATCAGGTGGATGACTTGGTCTATGACGCGACCCGGCTTTTTGAGACGCATACAGAAGCTGAGATTGTGCAGGCGCTTACTGCGGGCTATCCGAATGAGTCTGCGGCGGAGATTAAAGAGGTACTAGACGCGATCCAAGGTCTCAAAGAAGCAGGGCAGTTGTTCGCGCCGGATGCGGCCTTTCGGGAGATTGCGGGATCAGCTAAGCGATCTGGTGAAGTGAAGGCCCTTTGTTTGCATGTAGCGCATACCTGCAACCTCACCTGTGAGTACTGTTTTGCGCGGGAGGGACAGTATCATGGAGACCGTGCGCTGATGTCTTTTGAGGTTGGTAAACAGGCCTTGGACTTTTTGCTCCAGAACTCCGGAAAGCGGCGGAATTTGGAAGTGGACTTTTTTGGCGGAGAGCCCTTGCTCAACTGGGATGTAGTGAAGCAACTGGTTGCCTATGGACGGAGCCAGGAAGCGCAATTTAATAAGCGATTTCGCTTTACCTTGACTACGAATGGGATGCTGATTGATGATGAGGTCATCGCGTTTTCCAATCGAGAAATGGAGAATGTGGTGCTCAGTCTTGACGGCAGGCCTGAGGTGCATGACCACTTCCGCAAGACTTCTGGCGGTATGGGGAGTTATGCTGTGGTGGTGCCGAAGTTTTTGGAGCTGGTTCAGAGGCGGACGAAGGGGAGCTATTATATTCGGGGAACCTTTACACGAAATAACTTAGACTTTGTGACTGACATTCTCCATATGGCGGATTTGGGGCTTAAAGAGCTCTCTATGGAGCCTGTTGTGTGCGCAAGCGAAAGTCCCTATGCCTTGCGGGAGGAAGATTTGCCGCAGATTTTTGCGGAGTATGAACGCTTGGCATCTGAGATGGAACAGAGAGAGCGGGAGGGGCGCGGGTTTCGCTTTTATCATTACATGCTCAACTTTGATCATGGCCCTTGCGCCCATAAGCGGCTGGTTGGCTGTGGATCGGGGACGGAGTATTTGGCGGTTACGCCCACAGGGGAACTGTATCCTTGCCATCAGTTTGTGGGGGACGAGGCGTATAAGGTCGGGGACGTGTGGCAGGGTGTGACAAATGAAGCTTTGCGGGAGCGGTTGGCCGCTTGCAATGTGTTTGAGCGTGAGGCGTGTCAGGGTTGTTGGGCGCGGATGTATTGCGGCGGCGGATGTGCGGCGAATGCATATCATGTGTCTGGACAGATTGAGGGCATTGATGCCATGGGCTGTGCGCTGTTCAAGAAACGCTTGGAGTGCGCCATGGCACTCAAGGCTTCGGGTGTGGTTTAATAAAGGAAAGGGAGTTGGTATCATTGCGTTTTTCGAATAGTCCGATAGATGTTATGGGGATTATCCAGTTGTTTATCCCCGTTCTTACTTTTGCAATGGGTTACTTTTTGACTGGTATTGGATACAAGCGGGATATGAAGCTTGGCATTACGCGGGAGAAATTCGAGAAGCTGTATCATCCATTCTATATGCTGATCCATGAACTTGGAACGGATACAGCGGATGGGGAAGGGTTGGAACTGGGTGCTGAGGGTTGTTCTGAACTCAGGCCGCTCTTTGATCATCTTACAGCAAATATGTACTTAGCTTCACCTGAAGGACAGAAACTCTTTTGGGAGACGCGGAAGCTGTTTATCTGCTGTGAGACAGAAGGGGATAAACTCGATAAAGAAAAAGAACAAGCGCTTGACCAGGCGCTTGGAACCTTATTTGGACATCTGTTGCAGGAATATGTGAAAACTGCGGTTGCCCTTGGGTATTTGGATGAGACAGCTTTGGCAGAGGGGTGAGGGTGGTTGTACGGTGACCATGTAGGGCGCGACGCCCTCGGCGCGCCGTGTCCCAAATTTGCAACGCAACATCGGGGTTTTCCGAAGTTGGTGTCCCGGCGCGCCGAGGGCGTCGCGCCCTACGATGGCCAACAAGCATATTGCACAACAATAGGAAACAGCGTTCCAGCTATGTGCTGGGACGCTGTTTTTGCAATTGCGTGTAAAGCGTGCTTGACATATGCAAGAGGCATGTGTTATCCTGATGTAAAGCTTGCTTTACGAGAGGTGATGTGGTGAAGAATCGGATTGAGGAGATTCGCAAGGCACGGGGGCTTCGGCAGGAGGCTTTGGCGGAAGCGCTGGAGGTGTCGCGGCAGACGATTAGCTCTTTGGAGAATGGGCGATATAATCCGTCTATCTTGCTGGCCTTCAAGATTGCGGCCTTGTTTGAGATGCGGATTGAGGAGATTTTTATCTATGAGGAGGATGCGGAATGAAAGAGGGGAAGAGAAAGGGCAAGATTGCCTTTTGGGTGATTTATATGTTGTTCATGCTGGGCATAGGCGCCCTTGCGGGATTGTTTATTCAGGTGTGGTATGGTTGGATTCTGTTTATACTGGCACTAGTACCCCTTGTCCTGGGGGCTGAGCGCTTGGACAGAAAGCTCTGGCCAAAACAGTGCAAAGAGGAAGCATCTGCGGCAAAGCCGGAGTGGTTTTTGAAGAAACTTGTCCGCACGATACTCCAGATGTTTATGGGCGGCGCCTTTGGCGGCGGTGTTGTGGGTCTGATCTTTCAGCTGATTTATGGGGGGAATGTTGCGCCGTTTTTGGGGTTGATTGGATTGTCTGTGGTGCTTTTGGTGATCTTGTCAACGGTAACTGTTGTGCAAGATCAAGAGACAAAAGACGAGATGGATACGGTGAAGAAAGAGATGAAGTACTACAGCAAGGATGAGCGGCTCAAGCGGATTTCGTATAAGGCCGGGTATATTTGTTTTGGGGTGACCCTTGTACTGCTTTTGCTCTTTGGGGCGATACTAGCGGTATTCCCGCCGGTGAATTTTAATATTGTCCCTGTGGGGATACTAGGGATTGTTGGGGCGTCGGCGGTTTTGTTCCTTGTGTTGTTTACGCTCTATGATGGAGAAAAGCTAGACCCCGAATCGAAAAAACCGATCTGGGGCGGGGTGTTGGCCTTTGTGCTTAGTCTAGTTCCATTGATCCTGTTAGGGATTTGGTGGGCGGCGGAAGGGCTTAATGGTATGGGGATTACATTCTTCGGGGTATTTTTGCTTGTGACGATTCTGCTGGGATGGGATTTTTGGTTTGCCCGGAAATATCGGTAGGAAGATCCTCAGTCAGATTTTTAAGAAAAGAGTAGGGGCAGGCCTTGTGCCTGCCTCTTACATTTTGCTTGACCTTGCTTGGGCAGACACAAGGTCTGCCCCTACTTTACGCCTCTCAGGGCGATGATTTTGTCTCTTAGGGCGGCGGCTAGTTCGAACTCTAGCATTTTGGAAGCTTCTTTCATTTCTTTTTCTAGTTGTGTGATTCGTTTTTCCCGCTCTTTTTGGGTGAGTTTTACGCCATCTGTGTGGCTTTCCGTTGGATCATCCAGGTCGGCGGAGATTTCGATTAGGTTGCGGATGCTCTTCTTGACTGTTTGGGGTGTGATGCCGTGTTCTTCGTTGAAGGCAAGCTGGAGGGCGCGGCGGCGTTCCGTCTCTTTCATGGCGCGTTCCATGGAGCCTGTGATTTTGTCGGCGTAGAGGAGGACGATGCCCTCTGCATTCCGGGCGGCACGGCCTATGGTTTGGATCAAGCTGGTTTCGGAGCGGAGGAAACCCTCTTTGTCCGCGTCTAGGATGGCGACTAGGGAGACTTCCGGCAGGTCTAAACCTTCCCGCAATAGATTGATGCCGATTAGGACGTCGAAGTGACCGAGGCGGAGGTCTCTTAGGATTTCCATCCGCTCGATTGTGGTGATGTCGTGGTGCATGTAACGGACTTTCAGGCCGGCATTGGTGAAATAGGTTGTGAGGTCTTCCGCCATTTTTTTGGTGAGCGTTGTGACTAGGGTGCGCTCCTGCTTTTCGATCCGGGCGTGGATTTCGCCTAGGAGGTCGTCGATCTGGCCTTTGACCGGGCGGACAAAGACTTCTGGGTCAACGAGACCCGTTGGACGGATGATTTGCTCTACCACTTGACCGGAGCGCTCTCTTTCATAGTTGCCGGGGGTGGCGCTGACGTAGATGACTTGATTGAGGCGTTCGTTAAACTCTGTAAAATTCAGCGGACGGTTATCGAAGGCGGAGGGGAGGCGGAAGCCGTGGTTGACCAGATTTTCCTTCCGAGCCCGGTCACCAGCGTACATGCCTCTCACTTGGGGGAGGGTAACATGGCTTTCGTCTACGAAGAGGAGGAAATCCTTTGGGAAGTAGTCCAAAAGGGTCATGGGGGCGGAGCCGGGGGCTCGGCCGGAGATGATGCGGGAGTAGTTTTCGATGCCGTTACAGACACCTAGCTCTTGCATCATCTCTACATCGAACATGGTTCGTTGGGCGATGCGCTGGGCTTCGATTAGTTTTTCGTGTTCCTTGAAGTATGCCACCTGTTGATCACACTCACTACGGATTTCGTCGATGGCGCGTTTTAATTTTTCTGGAGTTGTCACATAGTGAGAGGCGGGATAGATGGCTAGATGGTCTAGTCTTTTAGTGGCCTCCCCTGTGACAACGTTGATGGTGGAGATGCGGTCAATCTCATCACCGAAGAACTCAATGCGATAGGCGTGATCTCTGGCGTAGGTGGGGAAGATCTCCACGGTGTCGCCTCTGACGCGGAACATGTTTCGGTCGAAGGCCATGTCATTTCGCTCGTAACGGATTTCGACCAGGCGTTTTAGGAGATCGTCCCGCTCACGCCGCTGGCCTTGGCGGAGGGAGATGACCATGTTGGCGTAGTCGATGGGGTCACCCAGGCCGTAGATGCAAGAGACGGAGGCCACGACAATGACATCCCGCCGCTCGAAGAGGGCGGAGGTGGCGGAGTGACGGAGGCGTTCAATTTCGTCGTTGATGGTGGCGTCTTTTTCGATATAGGTGTCTGAGTGGGCGATGTAGGCCTCTGGTTGGTAGTAATCGTAATAAGAGACGAAGTATTCCACGGCGTTCTGGGGGAAAAACTCGCGAAACTCACTGCACAGCTGTGCGGCGAGAGTTTTGTTGTGGGCTAAGACGAGAGCCGGGCGGTTTAGGCGCTCAATAACTTTTGCCATGGTGAAAGTTTTCCCGCTACCTGTGACGCCCAGGAGGGTTTGCTCTGTGAGGCCTAGGTCTACGCCTTGGGACAAGAGCCCAACCGCCTCCGGCTGGTCACCGGCGGGGGCGTAGTCACTTTTTAGATGGAATGTTTGCATATCTGTCTCCTTGTGGAAGGGATATGCTTAGTGTAATGCGGGAGGTGGGGTCTCGTCAAGTCTTGGGGCGACAATATGTTTAGGCTTGCCCTTTGTAGGGGCGACCGACCCGGTCGCCCGTGCCCAACCTGTCAGTGAATCACAGGCCGCGGGCGATCGGGTCGATCGCCCCTACGGGACAGAAACCGACCCTAGGCTACTGCTTGCCGTCAATCTGTGCGAAAAAAGGATTGTATTGTCTTTTTATCTTCCCGGACAAAAGCACAGTGATTGCCTTCTCCGGGCAGGTGTTGATGCAACGGTAACACATGGTGCAGTTGTGGTTCTGTTGTACGCGTCCATCTTTCATAGAGAAGTTATCCATGGGACAAGTCTCGATACAGAGGCCGCAGTTGGTACAGTCGTGGTCTACACTGACAGTGCGGTTTGCGCGTCTCTCTGTAGCCCCCATAAGCACAGACTGGGGTGCTCCTAGTATACGCGCCGGGATGGAAAATCCACGCTTTTTGATTTTTCCGCTCTGGATGTTCTGGTGCACGGATTTCATTTTTCTTTTTGCTCTTAGGAGAGACCGCTTGATGCCCTTAGTGCCTGCTATCGGCAAGAGCGGCACATCATTCATGTTGTTGGGCATGAAGAAGTGTTCCGTGTAGAGTACCTCTATGTGATTTTTGGGGAACAAGAGGGCAAATTTTCTCGTCCCATCTCCTGAGAGCATGAATTGGGTGCAAAGGATGATTATTTTTTTGCCCTCCAGAGCGTCCATGTGCTCTGCAACGAACTTGCGCAGGATTCTTGGTACGTTTGACATGTATATGGGGTAGCAGAAGCCAATCACATCTTCTGCGGTGATCAATTTTTCAAAGTCAAGATCTTCCTCAATGGAGTGGCAGGGGGCATTTTGATCTTGGCAAAATAAATCAGCGATGTATTTTGAATTTCCGGTGCCTGAGAAATACAGCATAAGCATAGACTTGTTCCTCCTGATTTTTGTAGATGGGTGTTGCTTTTTCGACAATTTACATTATAATAGACAAGTGTATGGTTATCAACGATCAAATCCGATTTAAACTGTCTTGAAACAGACAAATTGCTATGATCTTGTCGGATAGGGGAGTGTTTTTATGGGTACGGATAGGATAAAAGAGGACAGGCGGGTTCGGAAAACGAAGAAGGCACTCCGGGAGGGGCTTGCAGAGCTTTTGATGGAGAAGGATATACAGAGTATTACAGTGCGAGAGCTGACGGATCAGGCAGATGTGCACAGATCGACCTTCTATGCAAACTATAAGGATATTTATGACCTATATAAGCAAATGGAAGACCTTGTGTTAGAAGAGGTCGGTGAGATTCTCTCTGGGGAGTATAATCTGGACACAAAGGTGTTTTTTGGTGTGCTATTTCGATATATCATGGAAAACAAAAAGGTGTGCCGCCCGATTTTAGGGGATCATGCAAATGGACCATTTTTCAATCGGATTGTGCGTTTGTTTAAAGCGTCCTGTGTGGACTATTGGTGTAAGGAGTTCAATCTCACGGAGGCGGCGGAAGGGATGGAGTCGTATGCCCACTTCTTTCTCTCGGGGAGTCTGAGTGTGGTTGGAGAATGGGCGGCAAGCGACTTTGCGCGCCCGGCAGAGGAACTTATGGTGATGCTGGCTACGCTGGATGATAGTTTTCGGGAGTCTATTCGGGATAAGTTTGTTTGTGCGTGATTGCCCTGGGACTAGAAGGGTGGTATAATGACTGGGAGTACTTTAAGGAGTTCATTTTATGGATGCAGACGACAAAAAGAAAATTCTTTTAGAAACATACTATGATGAATGGAAATTCAGAAACGAAGGACTCTGGAAGCGAATCATTCAATTTTTTGTCATTATCTTTTTTGTATCGACATTTCCCATTTCGGTACGTGTGTTTGAGCGGCTTGATGGGGTTGATCTTTCAATCATTTCATCGTGGATATTCCCTGTAATGGGTACGGTATTGTCTATCTGTTTATTTATTTTTTGTTTGGTAGAGGGGGCAAAAATGCTTCTTGTTGCCCTGGAAATAAAGAAAATAAAGGCGGAGTTTGGGGGAGAAGAGGCAGATCGGTCTCAGCATCCATACACCCAAAAACTTGCAAAATGGAGACCTTCAATTCTTGTGCCAGGCGTATTGTGTATATTATTGATAGGTTTAGCATGGCTCGTGTTCTATTACAATCTAACATAATGGGAGAGAAATCATATGCAAACATACAAACAAGAGTTTATCACCTTCATGGTACGTGCCGGGGTTTTGACCTTTGGGGACTTTACCACCAAGAGCGGGCGGAAGACGCCTTATTTTGTCAACACCGGGAACTATCGCTTCGGGAGCCAGATCTCGGCTTTGGGGGATTATTATGCGGCCTGTATTGAAGAGAGCGGGGAGTCGTTTGATGTGCTCTTTGGGCCGGCTTATAAGGGAATTCCTTTGTCTGTTTCGGCGGCGGCTTCGCTGTATCGGAACTATGGGAAGGACTTGCCTTTCTGCTTTAATCGGAAAGAGGCCAAAGATCACGGTGAAGGCGGGAGCTTGATCGGACATAAGCCGCAGGCCGGGGAGCGGATTGCGATTATTGAAGACGTGGTGACTGCGGGTACTGCTGTCAGAGAGACGGTGGAGTTGTTTCGCCAGGTGGCGGACGTGAAGCTTGCGGCGCTCTTTGTCTCCGTTGACCGAATGGAGCGGGGGACTGGGGACAAGACGACGATTGATGAGCTCAGAGAGACTTTGGGACTGAAAGTATATCCCATTGTTACCGTGCGGGAGATCATTGCCTTTTTGCATGGCCGGGAGATTGACGGGCGTGTTGTAATCACAGATGAAATCAAGGAACGGATGGAGGCCTATCTGGTGGAGTATGGTGCGAGATGAGCATCCATAGCGGACATAGAGCACGGCTCAGGGAGCAGTTTTTAGAGCATGGGCTGGATACCTTTGCGGATCATCAGGCTCTGGAGCTTCTGCTCAGCTTTGCGATTCCACGGCGGGATGTGAATCCCATTGCTCATGGGCTGATGAATCACTTTGGATCTTTTTCAAAGGTATTTGAGGCCTCTCCCCAAGATCTGCTTGAAGTGGATGGAATCGGGGAACATGGGGTGACTTTGATTCGGCTTGTTACGGCGCTTGGTAGGCGGTATCAATTGGATCGGGGAAAAGAGGATTTAATTCTCAGTGATACGGAGCGGATGGGAAACTTTGTGGCACCCTTATTTCATGGGCTCACCGATGAGGCGGTGTATTTGGTTTGCCTCGATGGGAGTCTCAAGGTGACACATTATGCGTGTCTGGCGGAAGGGTCTGTGAATGCCCTCAGCTTCAGCATTCGGCGGGCAGTGGAGATTGCCCTCAAGCGAAAGGCCGTATATGTGGTGCTTGCCCACAATCATCCCAGCGGGCTTGCGATTCCCAATGTGACGGATATCGCAACCACGGAGCAGATCATCGGTGCGTTGGCACCCCTTGGGATTCGGTTGGCGGATCACATTATTGTGGCAGGAGATGATTTTGTGTCTATGCGGGACAGCGGACATTTGGACGCAATGGAGCGCAGAAAATAGCGGAAAAAATCCACCCAAATGCTGTTACTCTTTCATGTGGGTTTGACGATATTGTTCATATATTATTAATGCATGGACTTGACGGACATGCTATAGTAGGAAAGTACGATTACATTTGATTGGAGAGTTCACGATGACAAACTGGAAAAAAGGGATTGCACTGCTTTTGGTGGTGCTACTTACTATTGGTCTATTTGCGGCCTGCGGCAACAGTGAGCCGGAGCGGGGAAGCGAGGACGAGGATGACCTTGGGTATGGGTATGGAGAAGTAGAAAATGGCGATGAGCCAGTACCTGCGGCGCCGGCTGAATTTCTTCCGGCGGATACGGTGATGATAGAGATTCCAGGTTTTGCGCCGGTTCTGTGGGAAGAGATGAATTATGAAATACAAATGATGCGGCATAACCTAGAGATGTGGGGACCTATTACAGACTGGACTGCGACCTTTGATGGCAATATGGATGGGGAAGAGATCTCCTATGCTGACTTCATTAAGCAACACGTCCTTGAGGCGATTTTGGAGCGCCGTGCAGTTGAGACTTTATTTGAGGAGTTTGTTGGCGAAGAGGTGGGTGCGAACATCTTTGCAGAGGCCAGAGCACATTATTTAGAGGCCTTTGGCGTAGATGAAGCAGGCTTTGCAGAGATCTTGGAGCATAATTTTCTGACAGAGAACGCTTTACGCCAGCTAACCGAGTCTGGATATATGCGGGAACGTCTGGAAGAAGCATTCTTTGCGGAGTCAGATATTGAAGAAGCAATAATTGAGGACTTTATCGCAGAGAACAATGTGCTTCGTGCACAGCATATTTTGCTCATGGGCTCAGAGGATGAGGAAGAAGACGCGGCAGTTCTTGCAGAGGCAATGGCGCTTTATGAAGAGCTACAGGGTCTGTCTGGAGACGCGCTCTTTACTCGTTTTGTGGAAATGATGCAAGCCTATGGTGAAGACCCGGGGATGGAGATGAACCCAGACGGCTATGTCTTTATGCCGGAAGTGATGGTGGCGGAGTTCTCGAATACGACCATGGAGACGGAAATCTATGAAGTTGCGGCACCTGTACGGAGTGGATTTGGATATCACATTATCTTGCGCTTGCCAGTTCCATTGGAGGCAACAACAATGGTGATGATGCCAGGCGGAACGCCGCCGATGTCATTTGCACAATTAGTAGATGCAAGACGTTTTGAGCACGTATTGGAGCATACGCGTTTAGGACTGGCCTACACGCTTACGCCAGCCTTTGAGCAACTGGACTTGACACTCCTCTTTGCGACAGATGTAGCAGAGGTGGCAGACGAGGAGATCGAGGAAGAATAAAAAGTCAAAAAAGATATTGACAATGTGAATTGCAGTATGTTATATTAGCTGAGCGCCTGTGAAGAATGTTAGCGAAATTTGACTCAAAATTGAGTAAAAAAGTAGTTGACAGCGTGGGCGCTCTGTGCTATTATAAGAGTCTGGTCTATCGGATTAGGACAGACGGGATGTACCTTGTAAATTAAACAATGTAAGAGATTGAAACCGGAGGAGTTCGAGGACTCCTCGGTGCAGGTAGAAATATCTGTGCATCGGTGGAGACCCTTGAAAAACTTTTGAGTAAAAAC
>Ga0131853_10001098_pt1 | contig 49186 bp, 48 predicted proteins | sample TergutLab28metaG_FD_92764 | JGI IMG/M metagenome (GOLD analysis project Ga0131853, IMG submission 92764) | Labiotermes labralis P1 segment gut microbial communities from Petit-Saut dam, French Guiana - Lab288 P1 (version 2) (version 2) | ecosystem: Host-associated > Arthropoda: Insects >... | reverse complement strand
TTTTTCATGCCTCAAAGGGGTACTTTATATGGACAAGATATTGAAACACCTTAACAATTTTGAAGAGCACGTGATTGCGGTTTTACTTCCGTTTATGTGCATATTGATTTGTGTTGCCACATTTTCGCGGTTTACAAATCTTTTTATCATTACCTGGGCGGAGGAGCTTACGCGTTATTGCATGATTTGGCTTACATACTTCGGCATAGGCGCGGCGGCGAAGAGAGGAGAACATTTCTGCGTAACGGCGTTTACCGAATTATTGCCGTCGGCAATGCAAAAGATTTTAATTGTTGTCAGAATGCTTCTCATGATTACATTTACCATAGTTGTAGCCAGATTCGCATTTGTCATTCTTAACAACCAGATAAATATGGGTCAGGTAACTCCTTCACTTAGATGGCCAATGTGGATGATATATTCCGTCATTCCCATTGGATGTATTATTATGACGATTCGATACACTATACATGCAACTATGCAGCTATTTGGCAAAAAGAATTGGCAGGGGGAGTAGAATATGGCGGTATTATTATTTGGCGCTCTTTGTCTGTTGTTGATTATCGGTATGCCAATAGCTGTTTCGTTTGGTCTCTCGGTGATTGTGGTGTTTTATGCCGAAAACCTTATGATGCTTTTCCCAGCTTTGCCGCAGCGGATGTTTACATCTATCGACAGTTTTCCCTTCATGGCTATTCCATTTTTTATCCTAGCCGGAAATCTTATGAGCGAAGGTGGGATATCAAGGCGGCTGCTTGATTTTATGCAAGTATTGCTCAGAAGGAGATCAGCCGCGCTTGCTAAAATAACAACTGGAACTTCGCTGTTTTTTGGGTCTATTTCAGGCTCGAACCCCGCCACCGTCGCTGCGGTAGGAGGCATCACAATTCCGGCCATGATAAAAAAGGGGTATCCGAGGGATCTTGCTGGGGCAATAGCCGCCGCAAGCGGTACGGTTGGAGTAATTCTCCCTCCGAGTATTCCAATGGTAACTTTCGCGGTCACGGCAAACGTGTCTGTGGGAACAATGTTTATTTCAGGCATAGTACCAGGGTTGATGATTGCTTTGGCACTGTTTTTGATACATGACTTTGTTTGTGGAGGATACGAACCGGCGGATAAAAATGCCCCGCGCCTTTCTTTTAGAGAATTTTTTTTGGTGTTTAGAGAATCTTTCCTTGCCCTGTTAATGCCGATACTTATACTTGGCGGGATTTACGGCGGGGTATTTACACCAACAGAAGCGGCGGCTGTTTCGTGCTTATATGCCTTCGTCATCAGCATGTTTGTCTATAGAGAATTAAAACTGTCTAATCTTTATTCAGTTTTTGTTAAATCGGCGAAAACTTCGGCCATGATACTTTTTATAATCAGCCTTTCAGGCCCTTTTTCCTGGTTTATGACGATCCAGGGCATACCGACGCAAATTGCCGAAGCCGTGTTAAATACATTTGGGAACAGGTATGTGATTTTATTTTTAATAAATATTCTTCTGTTGGTCATAGGTCTCTTCCTGGAGACACAGGCGGTAATTTTGCTTCTTACCCCCATACTGGTTCCTATCGCGAATAATATTGGCATGCCGCTGATTGTTTTGGGAATAATCATCATTGTCAATACATCAATCGGCATGACAACGCCGCCATTGGCCGTTAATTTATTTGTTGCCAGCGGCATTGCTAAAGAAAGTGTTGAGAAAATAGCCTATAGGATACTGCCTTATTTGGCAGTTTCGTTAGTTGTTTTGTTTTTACTGACGTATTTTCCTATATTTATAACGTTCTTCCCCACGTTGCTTGGGATTAGGATTTGAGAACAACTCAACCAGTCAAGCTGCGTAATTTTCACTCAATCTGGCAAATCGGAATCAGGATTTAAGGATGCGCGTTTTTGATAAAGTGAGGAATGGTTTAAATTTGTGCGGTGTAGAATATAGCTGAAATGGAGGAAATCTTGATGAGTACCCAAATAACTGAAACGGCTACAGAGGAAATATTTCAAAACGTGCTGCGTGGTATGTCCGCGTTGTCGATGCATTCAATAAAGAAGCTTGGAGACTACATTGAAGAGCTAATTGACGAAGAAGAAGAGGCGGCGGATATTGCCTATATTGAAGCGCACAAAAATGATCCTTCCGTGTCTTTAAGCGAAATCATCAAAGACTACGAGGCACAGCATGGCTCATTCCGTCGAGTTTAAAAACTCTGCTCGTAAAAGTATTGCCGCGTTGCCAGAAGATATAAAGATTCGCGTAATATCTGCGGTGATGTCGCTTGCAGATAGCCCGCGCCCTTCCGGCTGTAAAAAAATCAGAAGTCTAGATTCTGCGTACCGCATCCGAGTAGGAGATTACAGAATAATTTATAAAATTTACGACACCGCATTGATCGTAATGATCATAAGGGTAGCGCATAGACGCGAGGTGTGCGAATGATGAGAAAAAAACCGTTGCTGTGCGCCCCTCTCCCCAGGAGGGGACAGCAATGAGTCATAATCTTTCAGCTAAGGCAAAGGAGATTCGTTTTAGCGTTGTGGATATGATTTACAAAGCTGGAGACGGGCATCCAGGCCCATCTCTCGGAGTAGTTGACATCATTACAGCGCTGTATTTTTGTGAATTGAACATTGATCCTAAGAATCCGGATAATCCGGAACGGGATCGTTTTATCATTTCTAAAGGGCACGCCTGTCCAGCGCTTTATGCAGCGCTTGCCAAACGCGGGTATTTTTCTGAAGAAACACTGCCGACTTTGCGCCAGTACGGCAGTATACTGCAAGGCCATCCCAGTATATGTACGCCTGGCGTCGACGCAGTGAGCGGCTCGCTTGGCAATGGCATTTCAATCGGCCTTGGCATGGAAATTGCAAGGCAGCGTTTCGACAAACAATATTACACATATGTCCTTATGGGCGATGGCGAAATGAACGAGGGCGTAGCATGGGAGGGCGTCATCGCCGCAGCGAAACACAGGGCGGTCAATATGATTGTATTTGTAGATAACAATGGCTACCAATCTGGCGGCAGTTGCGCTTCCGTAAGTAACATTGAGCCTTTTGAGGCAAAATTTGAGGCTTTTGGCTGGCACGTTCAGACCATTGACGGTAACGATATAGATCAAATTCTCTCCGCTATCGAAAAAGCTAAGGCCAACAAATCCAAGCCTAGCGCAATCATCGCCAGGACAATCAAGGGTAAGGGTGTTTCTTTTATGGAAAACAATAATGCCTGGCATAAGGGAGTTCCCAGCGAAGAACAATGGCGCAAAGCGGCGGAAGAACTTGGAGGCATTGCAAGATGAACTATAAAGGCTCAAGAGAAGCTTTCATTGCCGCAATGACGGAACTGGCGCAAAAAGACAGGCGTTATATTCTCGTAACTGCAGATTCGATGCTCGCAACTCGCGCCGCAAATTTCTTCAAAGACTACCCTGCAAATTCTGTGGAGGTCGGAATTGCAGAACAATGTGCCGTAAATGTAGCAGCAGGGCTTGCAGCATCAGGTGCTATTCCATTCGTGGCAACGTATGCCGGCTTTTTAACGATGCGCGCTGGCGAGCAGATGCGTACATTTGTAGGATATCCAAATCTGAATGTCCGATTCATAGGCCTGAATGCCGGTATGCTTGGCGGCGAGCGCGAAGGAGTGTCGCATCAGTTCTACGAAGATGTCGGTATTTTACGTTCAATCCCTAACTTCAAGATAGTTTGCCCTTGCGATCAGAGCCAGGTATACCAAGCGACCAAGGCTGTTGCCGATATCGAAGGCCCGGTTTATATTCGCAGCGGCAGCGGCCGGGAGCCGGTCGTCTTTCCGGAAGGGAAAATCCCGGAGTTTGTGTTAGGAAAAGCGCGTATACTGCGCGAATACGGCAACGATGTTGCGGTCTTTACACACGGATTTGTGCTTGACCGGGCAATTCAAGCCATGGACATGTTGCGCGAAATTGGTATAAAAGGAACACTCGTGGAGGTGCACACAATCAATCCGCTTGACATTGGCGCTATCTGTTCTGTTTTGGCCAGGTGTAAACGAGCGATAACTTTTGAAGATCACAACATCAATGGAGGTCTTGGTTCAGCCATTTCCGAGGTTATTGCAGAGCATCAGTATGCAAAACTGATTCGCATTGGCTTGACGTGTTTTCCTGAGTCAGGCACTCCAAATGAATTGCTCAAAGCCTACGGCATTGATAGCACAAATATTGTCAAAGCGGCAAAGCTGCTTTTGGCATAAGACGTACACTTATAAAATCACGCATAAGCTAAGAGGTGGAATGTATGAAAAAAATAGCAGTAATAGGTGCTGGCGGCAAGATGGGGTTTCGAACCAGCGGCAAACTTAAGGCTGATGGGCGTTACGAGTGTTATTTCTGTGAAATTAGCGAAACTGGAATTAACAAGCTAAAAGAGATTGGCATTACAGAGATTTCCACTTTTGACGTTATCAAGGATATGGATTATGTACTTCTTGCTATTCCAGATATTTTGATTGGAAAACTCTCAGAGCAGATCATTCCCAAAATGAAGCCCGGCGCGCTGATAATCGGACTTGACCCGGCGGCGGCTTATGCCGGAGTTATGCCGGTTCGGGAAGATATCGGATACTTCGTTGCGCATCCGCACCATCCGTATTTATTCAACACAGAACTGTTCGATGGCAAACCTGATCTTTTTGGAGGTATGGCGATGCAAGATTGTTCTTGCGCGCTCTATAAAGGTGAGGAAAAATTCTACTCCGAAGGCGAGTCTATTGTACGCATAATTTTCGGCCCTGTTGCCAAGACGTTTCGAGTTACTGTTAAGCAGATGGCTCTTTGCGAGCCAGGACTTGTTGAATCTGTTGGCGGCCCGATGATTATGGCCATCAAGCAGGCGTATGAGGCAATTGTAAAGCTCGGTGTACCGGAAGAAGTTGCTTTTTCGTTTATGATGGGGCATCTGCGTGTGCAGGTTGCTATTACATTCGGCTTAATTGACGCAAAGTATTCCGACGGCGCAATTATTGCTCTTAACGATGCGATGGAGGCAATTTTTCAACCTAATTGGCTGGAAAAGATGGTTAACGAAGATTACGTATCAAAGTCAGTTCAAAAAATTACTGACTCTTTGAAAAAATAGAAAAATAATGTATTGCCCCGCTGAAGCCGTTCAGGAGTAGGCATTGTAATGTTATAATTAGGCTGTATAATTTAAAATGCGGGCTTTATCAAAAAGTTAGGCGGTGCGATTTTGAGTACGGCGAAAAAATTTCTTGATAATTTTGAAGGATATTGTTGTGTCGTATTCCTTGCAGTGATGTCAGTGGTGGTATTTATACAAGTAGTATTCCGCTGGATAGGTGCCTCGCTCCCCTGGACTGAAGAAGTTTCGAGGTACCTTCTTGTCTGGACGACTTTTATGGGCGGGGCATATGGTGTAAAAACTTATGCACACATTGGAGTAGGGGCTTTTACGCTTCTGTTGCCCAAGAAAATCAGGAAAGCGTTGTCTATTTTCGTTATGGTATGTGGGATAATCTTGTGCGGCGTAATCTTTCACTTTGGCGTGCGCTTAGTGCAGCTTAATTTTTCAATAATGCAGTTAACCCCAGCCATGCGTATGCCCATCGCTTATATGTATCTCGCCATTCCCATTGGTATGTCATGTTTTATCCTGCGCTACATAATTAATATTTACGGAACGATAAGAGATTTCAACAAAGACTAAGAATATAGAAGGCTGAAGTAGTTACGGAAGGAGACAATTCGTCTTATGGCGGTTTATTTGTTTGTCACTTTAGCTATTACTCTAGTGTTAGGTTTTCCCATATGGGCGGTAATGGCGACATCCAGCTTTGTGGCGATAACGCTTGGCAGTAACATTCCGGCGATCGTCGTTGTGCAGCGGCTATTTACGGCAGCGGATTCTTTCCCGCTCCTGGCCATACCGCTTTTCATGGTAGCGGGTAATCTTATGGGAGCAGGCGGAATTTCTAACAGGCTCATCAATCTTTGCAAAGCGCTTGTGGGACACCTTACCGGAGGATTGTCTATGGTTGCGGTGCTTGCGACAATGATGTTTGCCAGCGTTTCTGGCTCCGGGCCTGCTACTGTAGCGGCTATCGGGGGCATAATGATACCGGCCATGATCGCGGCTGGCTATGATAAAGGCTATTCGGCGGCGCTATTGTCCGTCGCTGGGGCCATAGGCATTATTTTCCCGCCTTCCATAGCAAAAGTTAATTTCGGTATCACCGGCAACGTCTCAATATCGGCGCTGTTTGCAGCAGGTTTCGGCCCTGGGCTGCTTGTGGGTTTCTCTTTAATGGTTGTGTGTTACATAGTTGCAAGGAAAAATGGCTATGGAAAAGACGCGAATGCCGAATTCTCATGGAAAGAGGTATGGAAGGCGTTTAGGCAAGCGTTCTTTGCGCTTATAATGCCGATTATTATCTTGGGCGGCATTTACGGTGGGATTTTTACACCTACAGAAGCGGCAGCGGTATCGGTCGCGTATGGTTTTTTTATAGGGGTATTTGTCTATAGAGAACTGTCCATGAAAGATATCCCCAAAGTCTTAATGGCGGCTGGCAGGAGCACTGCGATGGTTATGATGCTTGTAGCCACAGCTTCAGGTTTTGGCTGGATTATGACAGCTGAGAGAATTCCAGACGCTATCGCGACATTTATCCTTTCCCTCTCCGACAACCCGCTTGTAATTATGCTTATCATTAATATTTTCCTGTTGATAATCGGATGCTTCATGGAAGTATTAGCATCAATCATTATCCTGACGCCTATCCTTCTGCCCATTGCTGTGGAAATTGGGGTCAATCCGGTTCACTTCGGTATTATCATGATCGTAAACCTTGCGATAAGCCTTTCTACGCCGCCGCTTGGAGTGAATTTATTCGTTGCTTGCGGAATTGCCGGCATCTCTATGGAGCAGATTTTGAAAAAGATAGGCCTATTGTTGCTGGCATCGATAATTTCACTGTTTATCATTACTTACTACGAGCCTATCGCGATGACTATTCCTAGGCTGCTTGGCCTAGTCCGGTAGAATAGCTAGTTTTTAGAGTTTCATTTGCCAGCGCGGAAGTTGTGCAAAATATATTACATTTTAGGAGGTTAAGTTATGAGTATCAAGAAAGTGTTGTCATTAGCTCTAGTTCTAACTTTGGCAATGGCGTTGGTATGCAGCACACCGTTTGTCGCAAACGCATCTAACCAAGTGTTTACCGCTATTTTGGCATCGGCAAATACCCCAACGCACCCTATCGTCATGGGTATGGTAGAGTTTGGTAATTTGATGTACGAAAAGAGCGGTGGCAGAATCCGCCTTGACGTATTCCACAGTGCACAGCTTGGAAGCGAAAGGGATATAGTTGAAGGGATGATGCTGAATACTATACAGTTTGCAGCTATTACGTCTGCTCCGCTATCTGGCTTCACAAACGCTTTCACGATATTCGACCTGCCATTCCTGTTTGAAAGCCTGGAAGAGGGGCGAATGATCACCGACAGTGTCGTAGGCGACGAGCTGCTGCTCAGCATGACGAACATCGGTCTGCTTGGTCTCTCGTGGTTTGAGCATGGCATGAGGAACATCACAAACAACGTAAGGCCAATCAACGTTCCTGAAGACTTGCAGGGTATAAGGATCAGAACCATGGAAAACCCTATGCACATGGAGGCGTTCAGGATTATGGGGGCTGACCCGGTGCCGATGGCTTTTGGCGAGCTTTTTACCGCATTGCAGCAGGGTGCTTTGGATGCTCAGGAAAACCCCGTTGTGAATATCTATTCAAGTTCTTTCTTTGAAGTGCAAACGTATCTTACTATGAGCGGGCACGTTTACGCTCCTGCGCCGCTGCTGGTGTCACTGAGCTGGTTCAACTCACTTCCCGCCGATCTCCAACAGGTGGTTCGCGAGGCGGCTGTCGAGGCGCAGCAATGGATGAGGGATATGAACGACAGGATGCACGTTTATTACCTTGACTACCTGATAGAGTATGGCATGGTTATAAACGAAATTGACGTTGCTCCATTTGCCGCCGCTACACGTCCAGTACACGATATGTTTTTAGGTGATTTGGTTGACCAAGAAAAGTACGATGCGGTTTTAGCCTTGTTGGAGGATTTTCGCAACTAAGCTGAAATGACAGGTAGCTGTCATGCCATGCTTTAAGTAACCTGGCAAACGCCGGGTTTATTTCCCGCTTTTCTGTGCGCTGGCAAATGATTTCCTACTTATAATATATAGCGGTTCGCATAATCGTGAACATGAAATTCGAGGCTAAAAATATTATGGTGAACCGTAGCTTTGCGTAGCACGCATAAAAATTTGTTCATAAAAGAGCCAACGGCTCTAAGATGGAGGAATGAAATTTATGAATTCTAATAAGTTCAGAAGCGGTGACAGTATTTCGGGACTAGAAAACGGATTTGCCCGTTCATTGTATAAATCGATGGGCTTTACGGACGATGAATTAACAGGGCGTCCGCTTATAGGTATTGCTAATTCCTGGACAAATCTTGTTCCTGGTCATCAAAATTTCAAAGAACTGGCAGAACACGTAACAAAGGGAATTTACCGTGAGGGCGGCACTGCAGTTGAATTTGGAGTGATCGCGGCCTGTGACGGCATCGCCGAAGGACACATCGGCATGAAGTATATACTCCCAACAAGGGAGATAATTACCAGCTCAATAGAGTTGATAGCTCAAGCCCACAGAATGGATGGCTTGGTGTTGCTGGGTTCATGCGACAAAATAGTGCCTGGTATGCTGATGGCAGCTGCTCGGCTCAATATCCCGGCGATTGTGGTTACCGGTGGTGTAATGCAAGGTGGCGAGGTTTTTGACGGTCGCCAAACTGACGCCACATCCTGTGTCGAGGCCAGAGGCATGTATCAGGCCGGAAAAATAACTCAAGAAGAACTTATGGCTATTGAAGACGTAAGCTGTCCAGGATGCGGCTCTTGTTCTTTTATGGGTACGGCCAATTCGATGGGGTGCGTATCTGAAGCCATGGGAATGAGCCTGCCAGGCAGCGCCCTCATTCCAGCCGTTATGGCAGATCGCAAACGCGTGGCCTACGATTCAGGCCGCCAAATCTGCGACTTGGTAAAAAAAGGCATCACAGCGCGTAGCGTTATAAACGAAGCCTCGTTGCGCAACGCCATTCGCGTCATTCAAACTATCAGCGGCAGTACTAATTGCGTATTACACCTGGCTGCCATCGCTCACGAGGCAGAACTTGATATATCCGCGCTAAAGCTTTTTGAGGAAATGCATAAAACTACTCCACACCTGGTAAAGGTCAACCCATCGTCCAAGTTCAATGTGGAAGATTTTCACCGCGCCGGAGGCATTCCAAAGACTATGGCCAATCTTGGCAGCCTTATAGACCGCAGCGCCTTGACCTGCACGGGGAAAACGATCGGTGAAAATCTTGATAACTACAAACATCGCTATCGCGGTGAGCCTGATCTTATCCGCACCCCTGAAACTGCCTATAATAAAACCGGCGGTATAGCCATCCTTAGAGGTAATTTGGCCCCTGATTCTGGGGTTACAAAACCTGGTGCGTATAAATCCGATCTACACAGTTTTAAAGGCAAGGCACGCGTCTTTGACCGCGAAGAAGAGTTGAACACCGCTATAATTGACGGTAAGATACAGCCAGGCGACGTGATCGTAATTCGCTACGAAGGGCCAAAAGGCGGTCCTGGTATGCGAGAAATGTTTATGTGTATGAAGCTACTTTACGGCCGGGGGCTTGCTGAAAGCACGGCGGTTGTAACGGACGGACGCTTTTCTGGCACCAATAATGGATGCTTTGTCGGGCATGTATCCCCTGAGGCCGCTGATGGCGGACCGATAGCCCTTGTTTATGACGGGGACGTCATTGAAATAGACGTGCCAAACGGAGCCTTAAATCTTCTCGTGGAACCAGAAGAACTTGAGCGTCGTCGCGCCAAATGGGTTAACAACAAACCTGATATTCCTTGGGGATATCTGCGTACGTACGCTAAACTGGCGTCGTCTGCCGATAAGGGTGCAATTATAAGTTAGAATATCATTGATACAGAGGGCAGCCGCAAGGCTGCTCTCCTGCAAAATAAAAATTCACCACAAATTTCCCTTGCAAAATCAAACATACCAAAGCTCGACCGCTGAAATGAGTTCAGTAAAAAAACAAAGTGCTTTCGCCTGTTGTATATATAGCCGTTGGCTATTTTATGTATAAACTTCTTACCGATGACTACTGATGTTTCACCTTTGTTTCACTTTGATTCAGACTAAACGTTTGTGCAAATTGCTATAATAGGTGAGTAGTATAGAACGCAACCTGTTATGGGAGGGAAATTTTTTGCCGAAACTCTTGTTGGTCGATGATGATGTTTCGCTGTGCAGGCTCTTGAAAATTTTTTTAGAAAGTAATGCCATAGAAGCAGACTACGTTCATAATGCAAAGGACGCGTTATCGTGCTTGCAGGCGGATGACGGGTATCTTTCATACGATATGCTGGTTTTGGACGTAGTTATGCCGAACGAAAACGGAATAGACGTATTAAAAACAATTCGCGCCGCGTCTTTTGATATTCCTACCGTGATGCTGACTGGGTGTGGCGGCTCTTCAGATAAAATAACCGCGCTGAATTCCGGCGCTGACGATTACATTTGCAAGCCCTTCGAGCCTGACGAGCTTCTGGCGCGTATTAATGCTGTATTGCGGCGCTCTGGGAAAAATGCTCATTGCGCGGAAGCTGACGATAAATTTCACGTCGGTGATATCGAACTTAACGAAGCGGCGGGAAGCGCAAAGCTCTTGAATTCGGATAAAATTATCAATTTAACTGGCATTGAATTCAAGTTGCTTGAAATGCTGGTGAGGAATGCCGGAAGCCCTGTCTCATCTGGAAAGCTGTTCACATATATTTGGAAGGATAACTACAGCACCGATAACAGAATTTTGAGCCAGTACATCAGCCGCTTGCGGAAAAAGCTGGGTTCTTACCCATGCGGATCCGGCAGAATAAAAACATTTTATGGCAAAGGTTTTATGTACGTTCTCCCTTCGGCTGCCGAAAAAACAGAGCGTTTTTCGCAGCGCTAAAATGAGACATTCTCCGCTTTTCTGGAAAATTTATCTCGTGGTTTTAGCGACGCTTTTCCTTCCGGCGTTTGGAATTTATTGGTTTGACCGATGGTTTGAAACAGCCCGCGTGTATCGTGCTGAGTCTGAATTTGAGGAGCGCAGGGCAAGGCTGGAAATAATCACGCTGGAATTGGCCGAAGCGTTTGAAAAACTAGCCGACCTTTCTTTATCGGATGACAATCGTGAAGTTGTGCTTGCCTGGGCGCGGCAAAAAGAGCTTGATAGCGGGCTGGATATTTACGTATCAATGAACAGCATGGATTACACGGAACCAGCTGATCGCTTTGTTGTGACGGTAAACGACGCGCGGGTGCGTATAGCGCCGCCTCTGGTCGCGACCGCGACAACCGCTTCGGGGCGCACCACTCTGCGCAGCAGGCAGGAGCCTTACGAAGACTGGGACGAACTTCGCACGCCTCTGCCGCGCCGTTTGTTTTTGCTTATGGCGATAGTTGGCGCGGCGGTCAGTTACATGCTGGTGCGTAATTTTATGGTTCCTCTGAGCGCGCTGAATAAAGCGGCGGAGCAGGTAGCCCAGGGAAATTTTTCCGTAAGAATAGACGACTCCATCACCTCCGGCCGCGATGAATTGCGAAAACTTGGGGCAGCGTTCAATGTCATGACTGCACGGGTAGAAAAATCACTGGAAAACCAGAGGCATCTTTTGGCGGATATTTCCCATGAACTTCGTTCGCCGTTGCAAAGACTGTACCTGGCTTTTGCCCTTATGGAGAAAAAAATAAAAGACAGGCAAGCCAATGAATTTACATTGAACCAGGCAAAGCACGATATACATCATATGGATGCCATGCTGGAAGAAATGCTAGGCGTGGCACGTTTTGAGGTTTCCGAGGGACTCTGCCTGGAAAAAATATCGTTGAAAGAACTTCTGACGTCCGTGACAGAATCCGAAAATTTTGAATGGAGTCAAGGCGGCGGGCGCATTGAACTCAAAGGCGATGATGTATCCGTAATGGGAGATTCCAGGCTTCTGGCTCGCGCGGTGCGGAACGTCATTCATAATGCGGCGTGTTATTCTCCGGTTGAAAGTAAAGTTGAGGTTATACTGAGTTGCGAGGGCGGGGAGGCGGTAATCCGTGTGCGTGACTACGGGGACGGAGTAGCTGAAGAAGAGCTGGAAAGTATTTTTCAGCCTTTTTACCGGGCGAAATCAGCGCGCGCCGCTGTAAAAAGCGGCTCTGGCCTTGGGTTGCCGATGGTGAGGCGAATAATGGAAAGTCACGGAGGAAATTGCGCCGCAGAATCTGCGCATGGTGGAGGGCTGTTGGTGACTCTCAGGCTGCCGATACACGAGGCTTTATAAAAACGCATAACCGGCCTTCACATTTTATTTACATTTAACGGCTGACACTGCATTTTACAATTCATTCACGATTTACCCAGCAATGGCAAATCTATGAAATAGCTGCATTACATTGAATTTGCACTGCAAGAGTGCTGCCAGTGACTATGCGGTTACTTCCATAAAACCTGCTGGTTGAGTTCACAATCACATGGGTTTTTCATAATTTGTTCATAATTATTTCATAATTACTTTACAATCACGCATGTCACGCTATAGTTGACAAATCTAAAATTGATGTGATAAAACTGGTAGATGAAAAATCGCGGCTTTTAAAATGTAAAACGGGGAGGGGCCATAAATTCGGAGAATTTATGGGAGAACAGAATGGAAAATGCAAATAGCGTTATGGAGCATCACGTTGGGCTTTATAAACAACTTCACGCGCGGGACGCTCATTACGGCACAACGTCAATTCGGTGGCTACCGCTTATTCAGCACTACGTTTCGGATTTGAAGCCAGACAGTATCCTTGATTTTGGGTGTGGTAAAAGCGCTCTAGTCGAACGCATCAGGACAGAGCGGGATATTCAGCGCTATCGTTACGATCCTGCTATCGCGGAGTATTCAAAAATCCCAATCAGCACTGTAGATATGGTGCTTTGTATAGACGTGATGGAACACATCCCGGAAGGCGCTTTGGAAAGTGTCCTTAAAAATATCCGCTCTATGTCGGATAAAGCGCTTTTCAATATAAGCTGCGAACCAGCCAGCAATACCTTGCCGGACGGGAGCAACGCGCATTGCACGATACATCCGCCGGAATGGTGGGAAGAGCAATTGAAAGAACATTTTGGCCATGTGGAAAAAGCATCACTGAGCAACTCCCAAAATGTCGTGTTTGTGACATGGCAGGTCAAATCTCACTTTACGCTACGGAACAAGACGCGGAGGAAAATTGTTCACCACCTGGTTAATTTGCTTTGCATATTCATCCCGATGAAAAAGTGGAGGCACTATATAAGAGATAACTTTGACAGCGCTGTGATCAGAGCTGATTAATAAAAACACGGGCGGCAGGGTTGCCGCCCGTTACGGTTTTAAACCCTATTTACAACGTATTTGCGTATGACAATGGCTACAGCGAGGGTCAACACGGACATTATCATAAAAATGTGAGGTATATCCATTCCCATTGCCAAAAGAACGCTCGTCACCACGGCGGACACTACCATAAAAAACGAATCCGACACGTTGGAGCACGCGACAACCCCAGCCATCCTAGATTTGTCCGTGCGGGCCTGAATCATGGTGTAAAGCGGCACGATGTATAGTCCGCCTGCGAAAGATATGGCCAGAAGGCACGCCACTATCGCCAGATTGTCCCATGAACTCAGGAAGGCAACAATACCTATATCGGGAGCGCCTGGTTCCAGAGGCGGGCGCTGGCTAACGAGATATAAAAGGAAACACGCCGCAGCCATTCCAACCGCAGCCCATGGCACGTAGCGCACAGATATTTCCCCTTTCAGAAAACTGTTACACGCCATCGAACCCAAACCTATGCCAACAGAGAAGGTGGCGAGAAAAAGTGTGGCTACTTGCTCATCTGCGCCGATTACCAGCCTGGAATAAGTAGGGAACTGCGAAAGGAAAGTTATGCCGATCAGCCAAAACCACGATATGCACAAAATTGAAAGCACGATCTCTTTGTAGGGTAAAACGTTGGCTACTATTCTGGCCGTGCTTTTTACGATGTTGGGGGAAACTTTCAGATCAGGCGCGATGGGTATGGTTTTGGGAATGTAAAGGCTTGCCAGCCACCCGACTGCTGCTATGCTGAACACCATGATGCTGGTCAGTTCTATGCCGCCTTGGCGCAGGATAAAAAGCCCTCCGAAGATCGTTCCTACCAGAATTGCCAGAAATGTTCCCATTTGCACGAGGCCGTTTCCGGCGATGAGCTCGTCTTTACGCAATAGCTGCGGCAGGATGCTATATTTTATCGGACCGAAAAACGTTGATTGAGTGCCCATCAAAAACAAGACCACCATGAGGAAATACACATCGCCGATGTAAAACGCCAGGATTGCGGCAGCGGCTGTAACGATCTCCGCGATTTTCAAGAGCTGCACGAGGTAAGAGCGTTCGTATTTGTCGGCCAATTGCCCAGCTGGTGCTGAAAAAAGGAAGAATGGCAGGATAAAAATTCCGCCCGCGACGTTTACCAGAATACGAGAATCCAGCCCAACACTGTCGGCCAGCCGGTATGTGATCAGCATGAGCATGGCACTCCTGAAAAAATTATCATTGAACGCGCCCAAAAATTGGGTCAAAAAAAACGGAAAAAATCGCCGCGAACAGAAGAGCGAAAATTGGCTAGGCGTATTCAAGCTGTCCATCTCCTAACAAAGACAAGATACAGTGAATTATAGCAATTTGCACAAACGTTTAGTCTGAATCAAGGTGAAACACCAGTAGTCACCGGCAAGAAGTTTATACATAAAATGGCCAACGGCTATAACTTAAAAATCTTAAATGACCAAATCGCTATAGGCTACCAACGCCTTAGTTTCTAGCTATTTTAACTTTAGGCTCTTTGCTTAATTCACTATAACAAAAACGCCGCGCCAAAAGTGCGCGGCGTGGCATTTCTTAATTTATCCGATTTACCGAATTGCGACCAGAGTCAAACTGCGGCTGAAGTACAGAGTGGAGACTCTCCGGCTTCCTCTCATTACAGCGAAGGTGTAGGGAGAATCCATCACCGTAGGGGAAAAACCCACTCTAACGAGGTTATAGCCAACGTGTCCGGCAACCATGGAGACGCGGTCAAGCCTCTCTCCGATCATTCCTGGCCCTATTGCAGGTGCCATAGGCTCTCCGGACAGAACGGTTCTTGCTGTTGGAGCTTCTTCTCCTGTTCCAAGCCTGTCTCCAGGCAACACTCCGGCTGGCAAACCTGTAACAGTTGTCGGCTGCTGTCTGGGGGCGGCAATACGTCTCAAATCAGGGCCTCCCGCACTGACCGACGCTTGGCTCGCGGCCGCTCTTCTGGCTTGCTCTGCGGCAACGGCGTTCCGTGGATTTGCCTCGCTTAAAGAGGCCGAAACTCCAACAAGAAATACCGCCAATAAAACGTTTTTCATAAAATGACATTTAAAGTGTAACCTGTTCAAATTCAATCCCTCCAATTTCATTAAGCGCCTTCATTAAGTGCGTACTACCTATTCTACACGATTTTTCACGATTTGTTTATGTGGCGCGAAAAATCAATCCAGAAAGTCCTTTAATTTTCGACTTCTGCTCGGATGGCGCAGTTTACGGAGTGCCTTCGCTTCAATCTGCCTTATGCGCTCGCGCGTGACTCCGAACTTGCGGCCCACTTCTTCCAGCGTGTACGAGTGTCCATCTTCAAGCCCGAAACGGAAGTACAAAACCTCTCTCTCTCTTGTCGAAAGGGCTTCGAGCATGTCTTCAATTTGTTCGTGCAACAGGTGTCCGGCTGCCGCTTCGTCCGGGCTGGGAAGGTCTCTGTCCTCTATAAAATCCCCTAACTGGCTGTCTTCTTCTTCGCCGATAGGAGTTTCCAGCGAAACAGGCAATTGGGCTATTCTGCGAATTTCTTCGACCCTTGAGGCGTCGATTTCCATTTCGGCGGATATTTCTTCATCGGTGGGTTCGCGGCCGAGGCGCTGCACAAGCTGCCTGGAAATGCGAACCATTTTGTTTATCGTCTCAACCATATGCACGGGAACGCGGATAGTTCGCGCCTGATCCGCGATAGCGCGTGTAATGGCCTGACGAATCCACCATGTGGCGTATGTGCTGAATTTGAAGCCTTTGTGGTAGTCAAATTTTTCCACAGCACGAATGAGGCCCAGGTTACCTTCTTGAATAAGGTCAAGAAAAAGCATGCCTCGCCCGATGTATTTTTTTGCGATGCTGACGACAAGTCTGAGGTTCGCATCAATCAGTTTTTGTTTTGCCTCAAGGCTGCCCCCTTCCATCTGTTTTGCCAGAGTGACCTCTTCTTCGGCCGTAAGCAGCGCCACTTTGCCTATTTCGCGCAGATACATACGCACCGGGTCGGTGAGAGGTATGTCGTCCAATTTGCCAATATCCGTTTCAAACGAGGGCAGCAATTCTTCTCCCATTGTAACGGTGGCTTGGATTTTATTTCTGCTTTCTTCTTCCACAACTTCGATGCCGAGTTCTTGAAGGTTATTCAGGATATTATCAAGCAAGTCGGAATTCCAAGTGTCAACGGGGATGTGGCGCTCTATGTCCTGATGCGTGACAAACCCTCGTCCCTGTCCTTCATGCACAAGGTTACGAACCTTTCCCAGATATTCTACGGCTTCGCTTTTAGGCGCTTCTATTTTTGCGGCGTCCGGCTTTTGTTCCTGCACGGCGGTGTCCTCCATTTTTAGATGCTTTTTAAAATGTTAAATGTGCATTATATCAGATTACAAATGCAGGTTTATACCGAAAAACGGCGGAAAAGGCATTTCGGGCGATGGGCCGACCATCTGGCGCGTTTCGGGCAGTTCCATTTCGTACAAAAGCTTGCTTATCCTGAGCTGCGTCAAGTTGTCCGTTTCGTATGACATGGAAAAGCGCCTGTAACCGAATTTTTCTGCGAAATACGAAATAGACGGGGAGGTGCGCGGCTCGTTCTCAAACATGGATTCAAAATCTGCCAAAAAAGTGTCTTCGCTAAACAGGACATTATCGCTGACCAGGATGATCACCTTCATGTTTTCAAAAAACAGCGTTTTATTCCACATTGAGCAGAACGCTACACCGGCTTTTATTTCTTTCTGGTCGATAAATTTACGCACCAACAATTGCTCCATACGTGGAGAGTACCCCAGTAACATCATAAACCCCAAACTCAAATTTTTGGAAGCGTTGTCTTTATAAAAATTATCCCTCATCAGGTTGCCTACGCAGCCGCTCCATATTGAGGTCATGAAAAAAAATTCGCTTCCCATTTCGAGGCAAAGCTCTGCTATCCTTTTAAGCCTTGGACTGTGCATGGAATTTACGGAAATCGGGTTGTAATCCACACCAAAAGGAAACCAGGAAGCGATTTCAAGATCAAGATCAGTACTCCAGTAACGCAACAAAAAAATCCCTCATCGCTATGGTATATATATTTTATGGACGGCATTACACAGCGGCACTTTCGCTGCTATGCTGTGTTTCTCTAATAATTTTCGCCACGTACTCAACCAGCTGTGATATTTCAGGTTTGGTTATCTGATATCTTGCGCCCACGCTTGCAGCCTTCATTTTAATGTCCTGCGTCATTATCGAAGAAAAGACAATTATAGGAAGGTCTTTTGTACTGTCGTTTTCTTTAAGACGGCGCGTCAGAGAAAGCCCGTCAAGGCGCGGCATTTCCACATCAGTTATTAGGACATCAAAGCGCTCATCGCTTTCCACTATATGCTCGTAGGCTTCTTTACCGTCCTGACACAGCAGAAGATTGGTGAAACCGCCTGCTTCCAGCGAATCTTTGATCTGCGAGCGAATCAGCGGAGAGTCCTCGGCTATAATAATGCGGTACTCCGAAGGGTCGCCAAGCCCTTCTGTGAGGCCCTGAAGTGTCGCAGGATCCCATCTGTTTTGCATGGAAAGTTGCGGACTGATGGTCTGGACGATTGCCTCGTAATCCAGAAGCAGCACGTTACGCGCGTCACGCTTTATAACGTAAAGTATCCAGTCTCCAAGGTATTTACCGGTCAATGACGAATCCAGGTCTTCTGAACTGATTCGATAAATGCGCTCCACCGCGTCCACTACAAAGCCAAGCTTAACCTCGTTAAACTCGGCTATAATCACCTTACAACTCTCAAGCTCGGTTTTCGGCTCTATGGACAGAAAAACACGAAGGTCTACCATAGGCAGAACTTCGCCTCTTACGGAAGTTATTCCGATCATCGCCCCCGGAGTGTCTGGAATGACCCTGCAACCCGGCCACCTCAATATTTCGCGCGTTTTATCAACGTTTATGGCGAAAGATTGATCACCCAAGAAGAAGACCACTACCTGCCACTCATTTGTTCCTACTTCGGTGATAACTTTCTTGACTTCCTGCATCAGAGAATCCCCCCGTTTCATAAATACATGAAATTGCGGTAAGTTATTCTGCAGCGCCGAAGAGTTCGTTTATGATCTCGCTAACAGTTTCTATCCTATGCGCTTTTACTACATTACTTCCGCAGAAAAAGAGACCGCTTTCCCATTTCCCGTTAAATGCGTCAATCAATGCCGCCGCGATACAAAAAGTCTCGCCTGTTTTACGATAGCGGCAGTGCGTCAGGCAGTTGGCAAAACATGAACCGCTTACCGGTTCTCCCTTCAAACACTTCTCTACGAACGGATTCCTGATGGCTCGCCCCGGTAGGCCAGCTGGGCTGTTTATAAGTACGACATCCTCTTCCTTCGCATCTATGTAAGCCTGCTTGAAGCGGTCGTGAGCGTCTCCCTCAGCGGTGCAGCCAAAGCGGGTTCCTATCTGAACACCTTTCGCTCCAAGCTCGAACATGCGCTCCATGTCTGCTCTATCCCAAATACCGCCCGCGGCTATAACAGGAATGTCCGATTTCATTTCCTCAGCTACGAAACGCACCATGCTTGGCAGAGTCTCTTCCAGCGACAGTGCGGGATCGTAAACCTGCTCCATGTTTGCGGCTCCAAGATGTCCTCCGGCAGTGGCAGGAGTTTCCACGACAAATCCGTCTGGACTTCGGCCGTAGTATTTTTCCCACCGGCGCGCGATAATGCTGGCCGCTTTCGCCGAGCTTACTATCGGAACCAGCGCCACGTCGGGAAAGTCTTTCGTGTACTCCGGCAGACGCAACGGCAGACCGGCCCCTGATATAATGACGTTCGCCCCGGCTTCAATGGCGGCGCGAACTTCTGTATCATAATCGGTAAGGGCAACCATGCAGTTTACGGCGACTATTCCCTCAGGCCCGGCTATTTCTCTCGCTTTACGCACAACATCTCTTATCGCCGTGGCGTTGGCTTCAAAATAACTTTTTTCCCTCGATAGATAATAAGGTGTACTATGCCCCAACCCCACGCTGGCTATTGTACCCACAGCGCCGAGTCTGGCAACGGTTCCCGCGAGCCGGAATCCTGATACCCCAACTCCCATACCGCCTTGTATCAAGGGATAACGCGGTCGATGCTTTCCTAATTTCAGAACCGGTGTACCGTTACCCACCTTGTGACCAACTCCTTAGATCATCCGTAAAGAACTAACACTGAGGCGTTATTCTATATCAATTCCGGTGAAAAGGGAACGTCTAAGTGATCAAACATACAAGAACTTGAGACAGGCGTCAGAAAGTGCCTGAAGGCTTGAAATTTCTTTGCAGGCAGGCAAGCCTGACGCCGCATAAGCCAGGGGCAATTCTGTACAGGCCGTTGTTATAAGCCTGTCGTCTTTGCTCCAAAGTTCCTCTGTTATATTACATATAAGCGCCCCTGCCTCTGAGATTCTGCCGCCCTTGACTAGATTCACGCACTGCTGAACACTTGCCTGAATTTCGTCCGGAGGGTCGAGAAATCTGTATCCTTTTTTATTTGCATATTCTGTGTATAGCCCGCTGCGGCGTGTGCCTGACGTAGCCAACAGCCAGGCCCCGTTCGGGCTGCTGGCTGACGCCGCGTCTACCGTGGCTTCTATTATATGGATGAAAGGTATCGGAAGTTCGCTCCGGAAGCGATCAATAAAAACGTGTGCTGTATTACACGGTACAGAAAGGACGTTGGCCCCCCATTCCGTAAGGCGCTCCAATCCATATCGCAATTGCGGCGTTGGGTCTTCACCCCGCCCTAGTATGGCATCACCTCGGTCTGGAATAGACGGGTCGGAGAACATGACGACCCTTGGATGATCCTGGTCGCGCTTTGCCGGTGCGTCACGCGCCAGCAGCCTCATAAATTCTGCGCCAGCCGCAGGCCCCATACCTCCCAGCACTCCCAATGTTTTCAAAGCCATAAAACCACCCCGCTTTCGGCGAGTTCTATTGAACTTAACAAGATTATACAACGTCCGAGGAGTGTTTGCGAACATCGCAGCGTATCGTTTGCCTCAAAATGGGATTTTTCCAGGGTGAAATCTATAATGAAAGAGCCTATAGCTATGCAGAGTCAAAAAACTGCACTTTATACGGCGGAGGCCGCAAAATACTAATACCGCATTGCACAGTTCTGTGTGTATTAAAAAAGTTATATCGCCAAAGGATTCAGCGCTCTGTTATAATTCTCTCCGTAAAATAAAGAATAAAAGTGTTCTTTCGCTCGTTTGCGGGAGGCAATATAAGAAGACAAAAGGTGTGCTTGATTTGTCGTCAAAAAATCGTTTTTTTGCGAGAAAAATTTTGTTGGTGCGTCATGGCCTTACAGACTGGAATTATGCCCATAGATTTCAGGGGCGTACCGATGTTCCTCTCAATGATGCTGGGCTGAGTCAGGCTGAAAAAACTGCAAGGCGCATAGAGGGTTGGCCGGTAGACGTTGTGTATTCCAGCCCTCTGTCGAGAGCCAGCCAAACAGCTGACATTGTGGCGGCGCGGCTTCGAAAATCCACAATTATTATTGATGATCTGATAGAGGTTTGCTTCGGTTCGTGGGAGGGGCTTTATTTCAGAGAAAAAATGGAAAAAAAGGACGAATCTCTGATGAAATGGCTGACTGACCCTTTTTTTAACGCACCGCCCGGCGCGGAGGAGTGGGGTTCCATCAGGCAGCGTGCTGAACGTGTCGTAAATTCTGTTATTGATTCCGAACATAAACATATCGTCATAGTGTCGCACGGAGGTATGATAAGGGCGCTTCTTGTCGTATTTTTGGGCTTAGACCCCCATACTGTATGGAAAATCAGGTCGTCGAACTGTTCACTGACCGGCATAGAAATTAGGGAGCACGAAACGTCGCTCGCTTTCGCAAATGACGACCTGCACCTCAAGGAAATTCGCGAGGGTAATTCCCTGCCCTTGTGGTAGAATTTTGCGGAGAAATAAAAATTGAATAAGGGGAGCGGAGAAAGCCGCATGAACCCTCAAGAAGAAAAAAAACTTTGGGAATGTTGCCGTGATGGCAGCTTTGAGGCACGCGAAAAGCTTATTATCGCTTACCGGCCGCTGGTGTTCTGGCTTGCCGGAAAATTCAAGTCTTCCCCATCTCTTCGGCAGGACATAGTCCAGGAAGGGATGCTGGCGTTGATAAACGCCGTGGATCGCTTTGATCCGGGTCGGGATTTGCGGTTTTCCACTTACGCTTACTATAGAATACGCGGACAGATGATAAATCTATTTGAGCGCTCCGAAAAGCGGGCACCAATTCCTGTGGATGATGAATGGCTTTTCGCGGAAGAGCTTGAACCACCGGATGAAGACTGGCTTGACGTAGCCGCAAGCGTGGAGCGTCTGCAAGGCAGAGAGGCCGCTGTGATATGCGCACTTTTTTTCGAGGGTAAAAATCCCTCAGATGTAGCCGGCGAACATGACATTGATGTATCTCACGTGTATCGACTGAGGCGTAGCGCTGTTGCGAAAATCAAAAGCTGGCTTGAAGTCAAAACATCTTGAATACCACAATGTACGCTTTGTTGTTGATAATTTGTTGTTGGGTTGTTAAATTGTCAAAAATATGACACCGATAAACGGGGGTTTTTAATGGAAAGGCGCGTTGCCGGTATAATTAAGTGGCTTGAGCGTTGTGTCAAAGCGTATAAAGACGGAGCAGTGGAAAGTGCTCTTATGGACGCCGAGTGCGCCAGAGCCGATATTGAAATTTTGAGAGGCGAACTGTGGGAGAAGGCCGGAAGTCGGGCGCGTACACATGTGCGTCGTTTCAGCTTTTTAAGAACAGCGGAGGCATTTCTCTTGGCTTTCGGGATAATGCTAATTTCAGCCACGCCTCTGGCCTTGCATCAGGATGGGTCTGCAAGAAACGCCCGCGCGGAGGATAATCTCACTTTAGAGTGGATTACGCCGGACGAAAGAGAACTACTGACCAACCTGCGCAGAAATCCAGTTGAGCCTTTGGCTATGCTTGTTGAGTCAGAAAGACCAATCGCGGACATTGTGGCGATTCCAGCCGTTGTGACTGAACCGCCGGTGCCTGAGCGCAGAGCGGAACCAGTAAGGCGCAGAAGCCCTGAACCACCGCCGCGCGCAGAGCAGGTGGAATTAAGAGAACAAGCTGAGCAAAACCTCTCTTACGACCGTATTCTGTGGCTGATAGAAACGGGAGAACGGGCTATGAACAACGATATACCGGCTATAAGAGTGGAGGTCGCGCAATGAAATATAAGGTCAATCGCTTTTCGTTAAATTTGCTAAAAAGGGGCACTGATTGATGAGTAATGGACGTTTGAGAGTATGGCGCGCGGCATGTGTTGTTCTTTGGTTTATGGTGCTTTGCGGCGCTGCTTTCGCCAACCCCGTGGTGTTATCGGTTGGGGTAAGGGGAAACGATCAGGTAGTTTCCGAATTTATTATGAACGTGGTTGAGACCGAACCAGGCCAACCTCTGGAGAGAAACAGGCTGCAGGGCGACATTGACGCTATATATGCTCTTGGCTTCTTTTCCTTCGTGGATGTTGACCTGATTACCAGGCCGGATGGAGTTGCGGTGGTCTACTCCGTGATGGAAAATCCTATCATCGAAGAAATCATTTTTGAAGGCAACACCATATACAGTAGCGAGGTGTTGATGAGGGAGGTTTTCTCCCAGCCAGGCTCGGTGTTCAACAGAGTGTTTTTCCGAAACGACCTAGACCGTATTCAGGAAAGATATCGCAGAGATGGCTATGTAATGGTGCGAGTGGCCGATGTCAATATCCAGGATGGGCGCATCAGGGTTCATATTGTGGAGCCTCGCGTCGGAGATGTTGTCATACAGGGAAACAGAAGGACGGCAACCCACGTCATTCGCCGTGAAATCAGGTTGGAGAGAGGTGACCTCTTCAACGTCACCAGATTTAGACACCAGCTCGGTAACTTGCATAATCTGGGTTTCATCGAAGACGTCAACGTTGGATTCGACACACCTGACGATGACCCGGACAAACTTGACATTATATTGTCAGTCAGGGAAAGACATTCTCAGGCTATAGGCATCAATGTAGGATATGGCTCCGAAAGCGGCCTCAGCGGCGGGTTATCGTACTCTGACAGCAATTTCAGAGGTTTAGGACATAACCTCGAAATAGGCTTTGATGAAGGACGTGACGCGAGCTACTGGGCAACGCTCTCGAACCCCTTCATGGACAGGAGAACCTATGCCTGGCGCCTTGGGGTTATCTACCGGGATTTTTCAGATCAATATTATTTTCACCAACAGCAGAGGCAATTCGAATTTGACGAAACTAATCTTTTGCTTTTTGCTGGGCTTGGCAGGAGGTTCGGACGCCTCGAAGACTGGTCATGGTTTTTCACTCTGAACTGGCGCGATGTTGCGTATCGCAACGTCAGAAATCCTATTCTTGATTATCACGATGACCTCACAATGTGGGGCGGCAGAAATTTCTCAGGTGAGCTCCAATTCACATGGGATCAGCGCGACCGCTACCTGCCATTTCAGCAAGGGTTTGTGTGGGACACCACATTTGAGCAGGCGGCCAGTATTCTGGGTGGCGAATATAATTACTTCAAGCTATGGTCGCAGGTGCGTTACTTCCTGCCGCTGAACAGATTTCTTCACGGCATGGTGGACGTGCAGTGGGATGAAGATAACCCGATAATCTTCGCGGCGCGAGTGCGGGCGGGAATATCGTCAGTAAGCACTTTGCCAGCCTTCGCCAGGTATTCACTGGGTGGGATGAACAGCCTCCGTGGTTATCGTAGCCGAACTTTTGAGGGTAGCAATGTCCTACTCGGAAATTTCGAGCTGAGAGTTCCTATTCAGAGAAATTTCGAGATCGTTGGTTTTTATGACGTAGGCAATGCCGCGAATGACATGAGCTGGACTACGCTGCACGACAACCACGGCATAGGGCTGAGAGTAAGAACCCCCATGGGGCTGCTTCGCTTTGACTTTGCCAGGGGCGGCGATGAAAACAGGACATATTTCGGCTTTGGCCAGATGTTCTGAGCGTTTTTTTAAAATTATGGCTGTCGGCTCTTGCGCCGCAGCCTTTTTTTTTAGCGCCTCCGTCCTGGGCAATTGCCGCTCGGCGGAGGCTTTAAGCGTGGAAGGAGCGCCCCTCTGGCTCGAAGATCACGTCACGCGCGGTCTTTTGGCTGTGTGGAACGAAATACCTCATGGGCAAGAGCGCACGGACACGCTGGCTTTGGTGGCGCGGCGGCTTTTTTCGGGCTATGAAGTGACAGTGGAGCAAACCAGGCAAGGCCCGACGGTCGTTTTCAAAGCTTTGAGCCAAACACGCTGGAGCGTACTTATATCTACCCCTGAACTCAGGGCGCCTACGGATTTGTGGTTTACGCGCGACACGGCTGGAATAGCGGATGAAATATCAGCTTTACTGGAAGGCTTGCCCATTGGTGCTCTCGCGTGGGCAGATGCGGCGCTTAAAAGACAAGTTGAAGACATCGCGGAGCGCTGCCTGCCTGGGTGGAGCGTTTCGCTTCTGGCGCGTATTGAGTCTAGCGGCGGAGAAAGTGATTCCTCGTCGCTTCAGGTGACGTTTCACCCTAGGCAACCGCTGGTTTTGGCCATAAGCCCGTCTATCTTTTCGTCCACGCTTCCAGTTATGCTTCAATCAGACCTGAAGGCCAGATTAATTCCCGAAATGTCGCCTATAATCGGCCTGCCGGTGGAATGGGTGAATAGGCACCGCAGAGAAGTCGAGCTTTTGGTGCGGGAATTTCTGGAAGATCGCAACGCTGTGTCGTACACGCGCTCCAATGTGGAAATTTCCTTCGTACCAGGGCAGGTGTCGAGGGTTGATGCTGCAGTCAACAGCGAGCGATTTACCTTTCAGATATGGTTCGCTATATACTCTGGTATGAAAGAGCGCCATCCCGAAGCCGGACTGCTGACTGGCCTGAACACAAGACGATGGACTGGGCTGGATTTAGAGATTTACAACGAGGCGATAATTGACATCAGCCAATTTGATCTCACAAATCGCCTCGGCTTGCGTTTCAATGTACTGAACAATTTGCACGCCGGCGTGGAAATTGAGTGGCCTGCTCAGAAAGTATGGTATCGTGCATGGTGGACTCCGGAGAGAGTGCGGCGGCCTTATGCATGGTGGCGCTACAGCCCGGCACTGGGCCACAATTTTGCCCTGGGGTATCGCATTAACGAACACCTTTCGATCGAATTCCACTTCGACGAACGCTACGAAAATAAAATCGGCCTGAGGGGAATACTGCTGCTGTAGCTGTCTCAAGGCCTGAAAGCATGAAAAGCACGCAAAAAATGCGTCATTTTGGAGGAAATATCAGTGAATGATATTACGCTTGCCGAATTAGGCAAAAAATTGGCTCTTGAAGTTGTGGGAGACGGAACGCGGGTAATTACAGGCATAACGCTTCCTGAAAACGGGAGAGAAGACGCCATATGCGTTGTAGTGGACGTTAAAAACTTGAAAACTGCCACCGCTAACGCTCTCATAATTGGCAAACCTGAATTTTTCGATGGCGGCCGCCACGGACTTTCTTCAAAGAACCCGAAAAATGTATTACCAGAGCTGCTGAAGCTTTTTGCCAGGACTTACCCTGAACCCGTGGGAATACACCCAACGGCGGTTGTGTCGCCTGAAGCGCAACCTGCGGCGGGTTCAACGTGGAAAGATGTCTGGATAGGGCCTCTTTGCGTGGTAGAGCAAGGCGCGGTGCTGGAGCCTGGTGTGCGATTGACGGGAAGGGTTTATGTCGGACATGACGTTCGCGTGGGTGCTGATACTATAGTGGAGGCAAACGTTACGCTGATGGCTGGAACCAGCATAGGCAAAAACTGTATTTTACATGCCGGATGTGTGATAGGCTGCGATGGCTTCGGCTTTTTACCCTCCGAGGCAGGATTATTGAAAATTCCTCAGATAGGTAACGTGGTAATCGGCGATGACGTTGAAATTGGAGCCTGCACCACCGTAGACAGGGGAACCATTGGAAACACTGTTGTCGGTGACGGGACAAAAATTGACAACCACGTGCAGATCGGGCACAACGTGCAGATCGGGAAGCATTGCGTCATATGCTCAATGTCAGGAATAGCTGGAAGTTCTGTCGTGGAGGATGGGGTTACTATTTCAGTGCAAGTTGGGATAACTGACCACGTGCGCGTAGGAAAAGGAGCTGTTTTGGCAGGCAGAGCCGGCGTTACGAACGACATACCAGCTGGAGCCGTGGTTTCCGGCCTTCCCGCGCGTGCTCACAACGAGGCCAGAAAAGCACTCGTTCTCTCGGCACGCCTGCCTGAGCTTTACGAGCGCATTAAGCGACTGGAACGTTTATGTGAAAAAGCGGACAAAGACTGATCATGCAGTTTCGTAAATTAACGCAATCCATTGAACGCAAAGGTTTAGGGCTTCATTCAGGGCGGGAATTTCGTCTTTCCATAGACCCATCCAGCGAAGCTCTTAGCCTTGAGGCAGGAGGAATATGCCTGCCGCTCTCCAAATTGACCCTTGAGGGCGCAGGGCGCGGTTCTGACCTTATATTTCCAGACGGAAAGCGAGTGCGTACCTGCGAGCATGTTCTTTCAGCACTTGCTGGTCTTGGTGTATGGCGCGGAAAACTCTCCGTAACAGGCGAATTTCCTTTGGAAATGCCTGCTCTTGACGGCTGTTCGCGGGATTTAGCTGTTGAAATAATGGAAAAGTCAATTCCAATAGAGCCAGTTACGGCTGAGAGTGAGAGCGGGGAAATTTTGCCTTTCGCCCTGAAATATCCGCTACACGTTGGAGACGAAAAACGTTTCGTCATCGCCCTGCCGTCCGATTCTTTTCGCGTGACATATGCTATCGAATACGAGTCTGAGTATATACGTACCCAGATTTTCGATTATTCCTGTCACATGGATTACCTCAAAGAAATAGCCCAAGCGCGGACTTTTGCGCTACGCTCGGAGGTTGAAGCGCTGCGTGCCGCTGGTCTCGCGTTGGGAGGTTCGCTCGACAACGCTATACTGGTTGATGGTGACGGCGTTAAAACAACCGGCGGACTGCGTTTTTCCAATGAATTTGTGCGCCACAAAATTCTGGATTTGCTGGGAGATCTGGCCTGCCTTGGCCGCCCTCTTCTCGCCCACGTAGTTGCGGTTCGCGCTGGACACGCGTTGCATCTTCAGCTTGTGGAGCGTTTACGCGCCGCTTCGCGTTCAGATTAAAATTTTTAAATTTATAAGGAGTGTGTTGTTATGGACATAATGGAAATCATGAAGGTGCTGCGTCACCGCTACCCGTTTTTGATGGTGGATCGCGTAGTTGAATTCAGCAAAGAGCATGTAGTCGGGTACAAAAACGTCACAATCAACGAGCCGTTTTTTCAAGGCCACTTTCCAGGCGATCCTGTGATGCCAGGCGTCCTTACGCTGGAATCAATGGGCCAGGTCGCATCTATCCTTGCTATGGCGAATCTTGGCGATAATCTGGAAGGGAAAATAGTTTTCCTGACCGGCGTGGAAAAGGCCCGTTTCCGAAAACCGATACGCCCAGGCGATCGCCTTGTGACAAAGGCTGAACTAGTCAAAGTACGCGGCGCGATCGGCAAAGCCAAGGTCACAGGCTACGTTGACGACGCGGTTGTTTCCGAGGGGTTGTTCAGTTTTTATGTAGCGTCCACGCTTAATAAAAACGCCGAGTTGGAGGATGCCGGGAAATGACCATTCACCCAACAGCCGTCATTTCGCCGACGGTGGAATTGGGCGACGGAGTAAAAATAGGGCCGTACTGCGTGGTAGAAGGGCGCTCCGTCATAGGCGCTGGAACGATCCTCAAAGCTTTTGTCAGCATAAACGACTTTGTCGTAATCGGCGAAAACTGCCGCATCTCCGAGCATACAGCCATAGGCTGCGCCCCTCAGGACACCGGATTCAAAGGCGAAGAATCCTGGGTTCGTTTGGGAAATAACAATATTATTCGAGAGAACGTGACCATACACCGCGCCTCCGGCGAAGGTAATGAAACCGTGGTCGGCAACGACTGCTTCATCATGGAGGGCGTACATTTGGGACATAACGTCGCGCTCGGCAGCCACGTCATCATTGCCAATAAAGTTGGGTTGTCCGGGCACGTCACGGTCGGCGACCACACTGTTTTCGGGGGAATGACAGGCGTGCATCAGTTTGTGCGTATCGGAAATTATTGCATGGTGGCCGGTATGTACCGCTTTACAAAGGACGTTCCGCACTACACTCTTGCCTCTGGCGAACCGGTGCGTTTGACGGGCCTTAACTCAGTAGGCCTGAAGAGAGCCGGCTTCGCCGCAGAGACCAGACGCGCCATTAGCGCTTTTTACCGTGAACTTTACGGAACAGGAAAACTCTTTTCGCAATCTCTGAAAGAAGCGCAGGAGAAAAAATCCTCCTACATTCCTGAAATCCAGCAAATTTTGGAATTCTACGAAGGAACGCGCCGCGGCGTGACCTTCTGGGGCAGAACTGGAAGCGAGCCTAACGCCTGAACAGTGTTAGCATGAGCGAGGGAAAATAACAAGCAAAACCCTCGCCCCACAGCAGAGCCGTGGGGCGAGGTAGTACAAAATCTACTGCATTACTTCTTCGTTGTCGATGGTGACTATTCCACCTTCGAACCAGGCGTTATTAAAGCCAAGCACTTCGCGGAAAAAATTGATAGGTACAAACGTGCCGCCCTCAATAATTGTTGCGGGGTCGCTAAGAGTGACTGAGCGCCCGCCAGCGTAAAATTCGCCACTGTTGATGCGGATTGTGATTATCTCGCCGGGCAGAGCGGGATTTGGGTTATCCATAGTAATTACGCGGTTTACGCCATCCCATTCGAGCTCAACTCCAAAAAATTCGGCAAAAGGACGCAACGAAACATAATTTGGGAAAATAGAATCGCCAACGGTGGCGAACGACGCTCCCGGTATACCCCTGCCGCTTACAACCACTTGGTATCTATTCCAATCAGTTTCTTCGACTTGGGGTGGTTCGACGTATTCGCCGCGATTAGTGGGCGCCGGCTCAAACAGCACGTGTATGCGGGTTGGGAATATGGTCGTCGGGTTTATGTCGCGGTGCGATCTTACATATTCCACCAGCATAAGGCGGCCTGCTTCAAATTCGTAAGGCCGACCATCATGAAGTAGAATCTCAGTTTCGGTGGTGATATTCAAGCGGTACTTGTTGTCATCGCTTACGAAATTTTCGCCGAATCGCCCCAGCACAACAAACGGGAGGTCGTCTTGCAGGTTTGTGACAGCAATTGCTCTGTATTGCGACGGGTAAATCAACATTACGGGCAGACGCATATTGTAGAACGCCGTAATTGTGTTGCCTTCAGCGAGTTCTTCGCCCAGCAAGAAAGTATAATAACGATCCCAGCGGAAATGGACTTCGCCATGCTCTCCCTGGACACGGATAAATTCCAGTCGCTGTGCTTCTGTGCCGTCACGCAAGAGCCCCAGTATTTCGCCTGTTACGGAGCCGAAGGACGGCATTACAGGCAATGCCGAGCCATCGTCAACAGCCTCACCAAAGGCAGCAATCGTCATGGAGAACACCATCGCCGCAACAAATAAACAAAGAGCCGTTTTTCTGAATTTCTTCATTTCTGCACCCCTCCATATGAAATATTTTTTGGAAATATTTTTTGAGCATTACCGACGTTTTCAGTTTCACGTATATATTTTACCATTAAAGCAGGGGTAAGTTTTCATTCATACTACCGGTACGGTAGCCCAGAAGATCCAGCGATGTGTAAGTGAAGCCTATTTGTTTGAATTGTTTATGTATGGCTTCGCGGATCGCACGTTTCACCAGAATAGCGAAACCCTCTTCATCGGTTTCGATTCGGGCCGAATCTCCGTGGTGGCGCACTCTTACTTGCCCTATCCCAAGCTCTAGAAGGGCCCTTTCCGCGCGGTCAACCATTTCGATACGCTCCGGCGTGATTTTTTCACCGTATGGGAAGCGGGAGACAAGGCACGCAAGAGAAGGCTTGTTCCACATAGGCAGCCTCATTTCTCTGGAAAGCGCGCGTATTTCTTCCTTTAAAAGCCCAGCGTGGCGCAACGGGCTTTTAACGCCATGCTCCTTCACCGCAACCATGCCGGGGCGGTAGTCTCCGTCATCGTCCAAATTAGACCCCTCGGCCACGTGCGCAGCGCCGTGCTCTTTCGCTATGGCACGTAATTTGGTCAGCAGCTCGTTTTTGCATAAGTAGCAGCGGTTGGGGGGATTAGAGGAAAAACCTTCAATGCTCAGTTCATCGGTATCGCAAATTACGTGCAGGATGCCTTCGCGCTCGCAAAAGGCTTTCGCATCGTCAAAATCCCGCATCGGGAAAGAGCGGGAGCGGGCCGTTATCGCCATAGCGCGCTCGCCAAGTACGTTGTGCGCGGTTTTCAGGAGCAGAGCCGAGTCCACGCCCCCTGAAAATGCAACCGCCACGCTGCCCAGTCCGCGTAGATATTGTTTAAGATTTTCGTACTTTTCGTGGGTATTCACGTGAAAAACCTCCTTATTTTAAAAACACCAGCGACAGCCACGGCACGTAGGTGATGACCATCAGCGCAATTATCATGACTATCACGAACGGGAGGCAGCCCTTCACAACTTCTATCATGCTGAGCTTGCTTATACCAGCGGCCACAAACAGATTTAACCCCGCTGGAGGGGTAAGAAAGCCGATGCCAAGATTGACGATCATGATAACGCCGAAGTGAATCGGGTTTACGCCTATGTCCCTAACAACAGGCAACAGCAGAGGAGTGAGCACCATAACCGCCGCGCTCGGGTTGAGCACCATGCCGGCAATCAGCAGCAGTATGTTGACCAACAGTAGTATCACTATCGGGTAATCCGATATTTGCAATATCACCTGCGCCATTTGAACCGGCACTTGTCGGATCGTAAGATACCAGTTGAAAATGTCAGTCGTGGCTATGACGAACATAATCATTGAGGTCATAACGACAGATTTTTTCGCCGTAGGTAATATGTCGCGTAGTTTAAGCTCTTTGTGGACGAATAAGCCAACCAGAAAACTGTACACTATCGACACGGCGGCAGCCTCCGTAACTGTGGCAATACCTGCGTAAATCGAGTAAAGCATGACGACGGGCATCAGCAGGCTCATGAACGCTTCTCCGAACGACTTTACAACAGCCCTGAACGTCGGGCGCTCGTTGACCGGAAAGTTATTTACTTTGGAATAGATGACCGCGACACCGATGAGCACAAAACCGATAAACAGGCCGGGTACAATCGACGCGACAAAAAGCTGGCTGATCGACTGCTCGGCCACGACGCCGTAAACAAGCATGGTAATACTCGGCGGCAGTATGATGCCCAGCGAACCGGCGGCGCACAGCAGCCCGACTGCGAATCTGGGTGGATACTTGTTTTCGACAAGGTTGGGAATCATGATGCTGCCGACAGCCGCAACAGTTGCCGGACTGGAACCCGAAAGTGCCGAGAACAGCATACACGACGCCACGGCTGTTACGGACACTCCGCCGGTTATCCAACCGAAAGTGGTGCTGGCGAAGTTCACCAGCCTCCTGGACGTTCCGCCTTTCAGCATCAAATCGCCTGCGAATATGAAGAATGGTATCGACATCAGTGTAAACGAATCGACGCCGGAAAACATGCGGCGCGCGGCAACCTGCATGTTTATGCCGCTGTCCATGAGACCGAAAACTGCGGTAAGCCCTATAACTATCGCAATCGGCACGCCTAGCACGAGCGACCCCAAAAACACAAACACTAACAGCATTATTCGGCCTCTCCGGTTTTTTTGATTTTAATCAGCTCCATGACCAAATCTTTTAGTTGGAGCGCGTATCTGATAAACATAAGGCCAAGCCCTGCCGGAACGGCTATGTACGGAATAAACAGCGGCACTCGCAACGCCGGTGATGTGGCTCCCATACTGTACGCGCTGACGACCACGCTTATGCCTGACCGAACTATGGTAACGCAGAACGCCATGCAGATAATTGTGACCACGATTTGCAATATCGTTTTTACGAGCTTCGGAGCGATGTGGAGCAGCATGTCCATCGCTGGATGCGCCTTCTCGCGTACGCCGATGCTTGCACCAAGGAATACGAACCACACAATCATATACCTCGCCGATTCCTCTATCCAGGCCAGCGTAAAACCGAAGCCATATCTGAGGACGACCTGCATGAACACAAACAGCGACGTCGTAATCAGCAGGCAGGACGCAATTATTTCTTCTAGCCTGTTAAATGTGTCTCCCAGCTGTCTCACGGGCCATCAATCTTCATTTATGTATCTAGTTAATATATCCGCTGAGGATTTTCAGCAATTCAGCGCCGCTCGGCGACCTGGCAAATTCATCGTAGATGCTCTGAACTGCGGCTCTGAACCCATGCTTTGCTTCGTCGGTGAAATAATTGATGCTTACTGCACCAGATGCATAAAGGTGAGCCAGGAATTCCTGCTCGGTGGCAGCATTTAACTCCCATTGGAACAACGCCGTTTCCTCCGCCGCTTCATGGATAACCTGACGGAGGCTCAGCGGCAGCTGCCTGTACGTTTCAGCCGACATGAAGAACGGGTACACAAAAAAGCCATGATTACTGACTGTAACGTAGTTCTGGACTTCGTAGAACCTTCTGGTCACGATGTTGGAAAGCGGGTTTTCCTGCCCGTCAACTATGCCGGTTTGAAGCGCGGAGTAAAGCTCGGCGAATGCTATGGATATTCCGCCGGCGTTGATGGCTCTGAACAGAGATATGAGCATTGGGCTTTGGCTTACCCTCATTTGCAAGCCGCTCAGGTCTTCCACCGTGCGGATAGGTCGGACGTTGTTGGTCAGCTGTTTGAAGCCTCCTGTCCAGTAGCCCAGGCCAACAAGGTTATGCGCGGCGAGGAATTCGTTGAATCGTTCGCCAAGAGCGCCGTGGAGCGCGGCGTAGGCCTGATCCTTGGAATAAAACAGATAGGGGAGGTCAAACAGTTCGAATTCGGGGATGATGAAAACCAAGGTGGAGTGCAGAGGCGCGTTAAAATGAACGACGTCGAGTACGATCATCTCGGTGATCTCCTGTTCGCTGCCAAGCTGCGAGTCTGGAAATACATTGATGGCGATTCTTCCGTTCGATTTCTCCTCTACAAGCTCGGCAAATCTAGTAGCTGCCACGCCTTTAGGGTGAGCGGCGCTTACAACGTGAGCGAATGTCAGAGTGAAGCTTTGGCCGGTGTCCTCTGGAGCATCAGCGGCGGAAGGTGCGGCGCACACGCCAGACAGCACGGCGGCAAGCACTAGCGCAGATATAACCCTGAATAATTTCGCCATATATAACATCATCTCCGGTTCGTATATTTTATTGTTCCGCCGCCAACAACGCTGTCTCCGTCGTAAAGAACCAGAGCCTGTCCAGTAGCTACAGCTCGCTGCGGCTCGTCAAATTCAACCCGCACAGAATCGTCCTCGGCTGACACGACCGTTGCCCATTGTTCGGCCTGCCTGTATCTTGTCTTTGCCATTACCCTGATCTGTCCAGCCGGTTTGAAGCGTATCCAGTTGAAAGAACCAGCCTCGACAGTCGTAGAGTACAGCGCTTCTTCGCCGCCAAGGGTAACGGTGTTATTTCTTAGGTTCTTTGCGCAGACGTACAGAGGGTGCGAATGGGCAACTCCAAGCCCTTTGCGCTGCCCTATGGTATAGCGGATAAGCCCTTTATGCTTCCCAAGCGGTTTTCCTTCCAAGTCTATAAAATCCCCATGCGTCTGAGTCATTTTCGTGTTTTTTGCATTTTTTGCATCTCTTACATTTTTTATATACCGTTCTATGAAATCCGCGTAATTTCCATCCGGTATGAAGCAGATATCCTGGCTCTCGCGTTTTTGCGCGTTAAGAAAGCCTTGCTCCGCCGCCATATCTCTCACGTCTTTTTTTTTCATTCCACCCAGAGGGAACATAACTTGGGCCAGCTGCTCCTGCGTAATCGAATAAAGGAAGTAACTCTGGTCTTTCGTATTGTCCAGCGCTTTTTTCAGAGAGAAGCAGGCTCTTTCGCCATCCCATTCAATTCTGGCGTAGTGTCCCGTCGCCATAACGTCGCAACCCAGACTTACTGCTTTTGAAAACAGTTTACCAAATTTGATGTGACGGTTGCACTCCGCACAGGGGTTAGGCGTATCTCCGGCTTCGTAGGCTTCCACAAATTTCTGTATTACCGCAGTATCGAATTCATTGGTGAAATCCAGAATATGATGTGGAATAGCCAGCCTGTCCGCAACACAGCGCGCATCGCCGGAGGGGTCTCCGTTCGGAAATAATTTCATTGTCGCGCCAACGCAGTCGAAACCAAGCTCTTTCATTAAATAAGCGGTTACGGAGCTATCCACGCCTCCGCTCATCGCGATCATGGCCTTTTTATGAGAACAGGGGGAGATGTGCGTACCAGGCTTGTTATTCAAGCTCAAGCCAGTTCTCGATTTCAAGATCGGGAATTTTGCCAAAATGTTTTACATTGTTGGTGACCAAAACAGCTTTTTTTGCTCTGGCACAAGAAGCGATCATCAGGTCAGCGCCGGCGAGAGGCATACCCCTGGCTTCCATTGAACACCTGAGCCGCGCGTATTCTTCAGCGGCTACGTCGTCAAAATTGACGATGCCGACGTGAGTTACGAACCGCTTGATCGCGGCCGGGGTTTTGGAAAATCCTGTACGCATCGCCCCATACATCAGTTCAGCGTAGGTTACGGAACTGATGCAGATTTCATCATCTTTATGCTTCCAAAACGCCTGCACAACGGAAGAGGGATTCCGCTTAATAGCGTAGCTGCAAGTATCCGTATCCAGCATATAAACAGCAGGCATAATTACTCTTATAAATCGACAAGCCGTGGCTGCGACACGTCGCGCTCAAGCTCAAAGTCGGGGCAGTGAACGGAGTCAAAAAATTCCTGCACGTTCTGCAGCGAGGTGAATTTTTTAGGTTTAGGGAAAATCACAATTCTGTCGTCCTCTCTGGTAATGTAAACTTCGCCGTCTTCCAGACGGAATTGCCTCGGAAGGCGCACGGCCTGCGAATTGCCGTTTGTGAAAATTTTTGTTTTCATAATGCTGTTCATGGCATCCTCCTCGTTACTGAATGTGTACATTTAGTATATACACTACAGGCGGGGAAGTCAAAAATATACCTCTCACGAGAGTCCCTCGCGGCACAGTTCGTCAATGTTGTCGCGTATGTTTTGAAGCGAGGCGCGGAAATCTGGCGAAGCAACGCATGGGGAGGGCAACGCGCCGTCGCGCCATACAGGTATGTCCTGCGCGGCTGCGAATGACTCCACTTTTGGGTCGTACGGCACAGCTGTAAGCGGCACACGGGCCATCGCGGCCAATATCAAAAAATGCAATCTCATTCCCACAGCTGCCGTTCCCTGGAAAACGCGGACGGCGTCCTGCAGAGTCGCAACACGTTCGATGCGCGACAAAGAAAGTCGCCCTTCACGAATAAAACGGCTCATAAGCTTTTCGTCCTCTTCTGAGAGGGCCACGCCTACGAGTTCGCCGTTAAAAGAGGCCGAATAAGCTGATACGGCCTCGGCAAAACGCTCAGAAAGTTTATGTTTTTCGGGGCGCAGGTTCACCAGCAGTCTGGCGGGAGGGGTACTTTCATTCTCAGTAAAAAAATCGGCCAGCGATAGCACAATGTCGCAGCCGGTTTCGACCGTGAGGCCGAGGGATGCGCAAAGAGCCTCAGAGACCGCATCGCGCACTTGCACAACACTGCAGCGCGAGAGAGCGTCGCGGGTCAGCCAGTGCCCGGTACGGGTTAGCAAAGGCCCCACCGATTGGCCGATAGCCCAGGGAGTCGCCCCGAAAAAACGCGCGGCTCTGACCAGCCACCAGTAATAAAGGCAGGAGCGCAGGCTGCTGGCGTCCTGAAACAAACCTCCGCCGCCCAGCAGAAGCGTTTCGCTTTGCCGCAGAGTTTGGCAAACCTGTGAAACTTTCCACCGGTTGACGGAGTCTGTTCCAAATTTTTGCGCGGATTCCTCCGGCGTTGCGGACATTAAAACAATGTCGCGCCTACTTAATCCGCAGCGTAAAAGAGCGGCTATAGCGGCCTCCGCGAGAAGTTCATCGCCCAGATTGCCGAATCCGTAATAGCCGGCCAAGGCCACTTTATAACGTCTCATTTACTCCGTTATAAACCTCATCTTACTCCACAGCGGCAGCACTATGAATTTCAGGGCGGCCACAGCCAGTATTCCAATCAGCAAGCCAGACCACAGCCCATTAAATTGACGCAGTAGGATGAACAGCAAAGGTGTGTGGTAATGGCAAAAACTGTTTATAACAGAAGACATGCCTAAAACCGTGCCAACTCTCAAAAGCTCGCGGTAGCGGGGCCAGAGTCCGTTGTTAAGCGCGAAATAATAAAGCAGAATTGAGGGATAACCTACAAAGACCTCTCTTGTGCGCGGCCTGGCAACCAGCAGATGTTCCAGAGATTCGCGCACCCTTGCCTCAATGCCAGGAATGAACTGCACGTTGTCGCTGCGGTAAAGTATCAGCACCAGAAACGAAAATAACGACAAGCCCAAGAGCAGCTCGCCCCAAATAGGCGGACGGGATAATAATTGCGTAAGAGATTCTGGGTGTACTCGCCTCCGCAAATCGTGAAGTATTACCAGCAGCGGAGGCAGCAGAAGGGTCATTCTCACGCCTGAGAATGACATAAGGCGGAACATGTAAGTTGGCTGGCTGAAAAGAGCGGATATAGCCAAACCCCCGACCAGAGCGAACAGGATGCTGTTAAGAAGCGCAATCGAGCGGGGTTTTATGTCGTCTAACGCCAGCAAAGACGCCTCTGTGACCACAAAAACGGTGGTCAGCGCTCCCAACAGGCGGGCAATAGCTGGAATTTGCAACGCGGCCAGAGCTGTAACGCAGGATAAAACAGCAAACAGAGTTATGTCAGTAAAGTTTGTCTGATTATTTTCCAGCCCGTACAGGCGTTTGACGTAACGAATCATGGACAATACGAAAATCATAGAAGCGGCCAGCGCGGAAATAAAATTCATCCGCCATGGTGTTCGCTCTCCTTGCGAGTGCTCGCCGAACAGCTGCGTCGGCCAGCCCATTCTCAGCCCGCGCAATTCCAGCGTTCTCGCCAGGCTTTCCACTTCTTGCCCAAAACTGACCAGCGAACATTCAACGTTTCCTGAAAATGCCGGACGCAATATCAATATGCGAACAGAACGCTCGATAGCGGCTCGCACTAAACGTTCGTGCAGGGTTTGCCTGCTTATTCTCCGAGCCACTAATTCTCTGTTGGTAACGCTATGCAGCGGGATTATATTCGGGAAAGCCAGCCAGTTCAGCTGAGTAGCGCCAAGCTGCCTGGAAAACTCAACCTGCGCCACAGAAACAGAGTGTTCTGCTAGAAGCGCGGCCAGTGGCCTCATATCAGGATAGCCGATTGCCGCATCTCCGGACGGCGCAGCGAGGACAATTTGTGGATAATCCTGAAGGATCTGCCTAGTTGTTTCCATAGCTTCGCGCAACTGCCACGTTTGCGCCGGGGCCATTCGATAAAATATATAAAGTCCTGACTCAGCGGCGTCTCTCAGCCCATCAAAATCGGGGCCTGTGAAATCTGGCAGGATGGCGTATTCGACGTCACCATCAATAAATTCGCTCACCATGACGCCTCTCGCGCCTCTTTCGCGCAGATATATCAAAGCGTCAACGTTCGATATACCGGCTTCCTCGGCTAAAGGGATTATGTCCCGATAGTCTATGACGATGGCAACGTTCTGGTTGTCTCTTTCCAGTGCGAGGCGCGGCAAAAGGGCGATCACTGAACAAACCGCGATGAAAATGCACGCGGCATACATAAAAACACGCGAAGACCTGCTAAAAAAACTCAAAAATTTCACCTTATATTCTCGCTCCCTGCTGTAGAGGCTGTTGTAAGCCTAAAAATATTCTATCGACAATAACCATGGGGGTCAATATGAAAGGACTGGATTTGATAGAGCAAGATAAATTCGCATGGAGTGATGGCGTGGCCTTGCTGAAGAGAATGCATGATCGTTGCTTACATCTTGTAAGCAATTATAGCGGAAATTTTCCCCAAACCCAAGTCTATTTTTTGACGCGCCTGCCCTGATAAAATAAACGCAGGTTTTTATCTGCAATAGCCATGAGCCAGGAGATAATAAAATAACGAGCGGGGGTTAATTGACGTGACAAAAATACGAGAGGCCGCTGTTTCGGCCGCTAAGTACGCAATAGACCAAGTTTTGCCGGAGCAGGCGGTAAAAGGAGCGCTGGCAGATAACGTGGAAAGTGAGACAATCGTTTTGGTGGCCATAGGCAAAGCCGCCTGGCGAATGGCTAACGCCGCGCATGAATCTCTGGGGGCGAGAATTAAAAGAGGCTGCGTAATAACCAAAGACGGCCATTCTATGGGCCCGATAGGCGAGTTGGAGATTTTCGAAACAGCCCATCCTGTGCCGGAGCAACGAAATTTTGACGCCGCAAAACGAGCTGTTTCCATGGTTAGCGGCCTTACGGAAAAAGACACCGTATTGTTTATGATATCAGGGGGAGGTTCGGCTCTTTTTGAATTGCCATCGGAGGGAGTTTCTCTCGCGGATATAGCCGACATGACATCACAATTGCTGGCTTGCGGGGCAAACATCGTAGAGATCAACACTCTGCGCAAGCGCGTTTCGTCGGTCAAGGGCGGGCGTTTCGCTCAGATATGCGCACCAGCTTCGGTTCGCGCCATAGCTCTGTCTGACGTGCTGGGTGACAGGCTGGACAGCATAGCCTCCGGCCCAGCGTTCTCGGATTCAAGCACATGCGAGGACGCGGTTGCAATTGTACGCAAATATGGGCTTAAACTTCCGCAAAGCATCATGGAAAAACTTTCGGTCGAAACTCCCAAAAAGCTGGACAACGTTTTAACACGAATAACTGGAAGCGGGTTTGTCCTGTGCGAGGCCGCTCGGAATTTCCTGTCCGAAAAAGCCGGGCAGAAAATCGACGCGACTCTGCTCGCAACTACGCTGGATTGCGAAGCTGCGGAGGGAGGCGCGTTTTTCGCCGCTTTAGCTCGCGAGGCCGTGCGTACCCGAAAAGACCGTGCTTCACCCGTGGCCTTCGTGGCGGGGGGAGAAAATGTTGTGAAAATCAAGGGCAAAGGGAAAGGCGGCAGATGTCAGGAAATGGCACTCGCGGCCGCTATTGGAATTCAAGGCCTTGATGGAGTGGTTTTCATGGCGATAGGGTCGGACGGTACAGACGGTCCGACGGACGCTGCGGGAGGAATCGTCGATGGGGAAACAACCCGAAGAATTTTAAACAGCGGCTTTAACCCCAATGCCATGTTAAGCGATAACGACTCCTACCACGCGCTAAAGGCCGCTGGAGACCTTTTTGTGACCGGCCCCACCGGCACGAATGTAAACGATTTGTACTTTGTTATAGTTGAGTAGATTATTTTACTCGCACGAGCGGCGCTCGCGTTTTAGGGCCGCTCGTGTATTATGATTTCTAATTCCCAATATCCCAGCCTCCGCCGGTGCTTCCGCCTCCGGCAGCACCGCCGCTGATTCCTCCGATTGCGCCATCGCCGCCGCTGGCATTGTGAAGACCAGGCAGAGTTGAATGGCGCGGCATGGTAGACACGTGGCCGTGCCACAGAAAGCCCCACTTACGTGCCATATACGCCAGTTCCTGCGTGTCGGACATTGTCCATAGCGCGTTTCTCTCGTTTAATATTCTTGCGATGAAGGGGCGCTGCGCGGCAACGGCCTGAGGCGTGGTCTGGCCTGGTGCAGGCACAATAGTAAACCATCTCTCGCCAAGCCATATCTGAACTTCGGGCTGATCGTCTCTCCACACGATCGGGGTATAAGCCATCGGCTCGTTCAGCACGCCCATGTTGTCAAATCTGGAATTGATGACAACTCTGAATTCCTCCGTGTTGAATGCCACGTCACGCCACAGGGAAACTGGTACGCGGGCCAGCTTCGGCACGTTCATAGGCACTACTGAGCCGACGGTTATTTCCGTGGGAATAAGTATTCCAGGGTGAGGGCTGCTTCCGTACACCCAATGATTGGGGCGAATCTGCGCTACCACGTAGCCGTCAGCGGTCATGAACCAGCCTTCGGGGAGTCCTGGCTTGTGCATAACCGCGAAGTTCATACGGAACATTTCCTGATAGGCCGCGATAACTGAAGTCTCCGCGTTGGCTCTGTCAGACCTAAGGCACGCCCATACAGTCAAAACAATAATTAAAGCGGTGAAAAACGGCTTTGTCGTCATCGGCATTCTAAACATCAGCGCCTCCGTTTTTAATTTTTTCCATTTTTATCTTTCTCATTATCAGCGGCAAAAGCAGCAGAAAAAGCACCGCTCCAGTGGTTGACGCACTGCATCCGCTGCCACCGCCGCCGTCACTCTGCGCCGCGTCATGTACGTCTATATTGCCGTTGGGGTTTATATTTATGGCAGACCCTTCGAGAACATTTTGAATGGAGCCGTCAGGTTTACTGATGACCGCACCGCCCCTTCCAATGTGAATACGCAGGAGTTGTGCCGTGGTGGTGATTCTTCCGCTGGAAAGAGATATTTTCGTGCCATTGGCCATAGTAATTTCGTTTGCGCCGGACAGAGTTACCGTGCCGTCAGGCTCAATTGTTATACCGCCTGAGGCTGAAACCTGCGGCCTTCTGTCGCCTGTTGGAGGCATTATCGTGGCGGTTCTGCCAGGCGGCAGAGTTATCGCTCCACTTGGCAGAATCATGCTGCCGGCTGGAATTTCCAGCGCCAAGCCAGAGGCCGTGTCAATAAAAGCGGATGTACCGGGGCCAGCATTGCCGCCTGGCTGGAAAGCGGGCAATTCGATAATTCTATTGGGCCTGATTCTCGTGCCGCCGGGCAGACTCAGTATAGTAACGCCGTCCGGCATCTGAATACCGGTCTGACGGGAGAGGTGTACAGTAAATCTTTCGTCGGGTGGAAAAATTATCGTACCGTCCGGCGCGAATTCCGGCGTGCTGCCGGCGCTTCCCATTTCCACAAATCTTGTGCCTGGCGGGAATGGAAGCGCGGAGCCAGCTAATGGCCGGTAAGCGGCGAGGCTTCCGTTCGGAACAAACAGAGTCAGCCAAGGGCTTAAATTATTTTGAAATATGCTCACTCCGAGCGATGGCGGCGTGGTGTGCCGAAACGCAACGGCAGATAGCCTAGAACTGCCGAAAAACGCGTTGTTGCCTACGTGCGTTACGTTGCCTGGGATGACCAAGTTAGAGATGCCTGTGTTATAGAACGCTGCGTTGCCGATGGTAAGAGGGCCTGTCTGAGGCAGGCCGAGCGAAGTTATGCCCGTGCAGTTGCGGAACGCGGCGTCACCGATTTCAAACACTCTGTCGGGAATTATGAACGGAGTATTGCTGATATTTGTACCCTGAAAAGCGCCATTGTGTATTATCAGAGGGTTTCCTGGGCCAGCCTGTATGAGAAGCGTTGTAATCCCAACTCCGTTAAACGCAAAGGCGCCAACATCGGTTACGCTGAAAGGTATATTTAACTGGCCAGTGATGCCAGAGCCTTCAAATGAATGTGCGCCGATGCGCGTCAGATTACCGGCGGCTGCCAGTTGGAGGCTCGGCAGTGAGGTGGTGGTGTTAAACGCGAAATCGCCTATTTCAATGACGCTTGAAGGAATGACTAGGCCGTTGCTGATGCTTACACAGCCGCGAAACGCATTGGGCCCGATAAGTGTTAAATTGGTGGCCGCCGCCATGTTCAGCGCTGTGATACCGGTGCAGTCGCGAAACGCGCTGTCACCAATACTCATAACGCTGCCTGGAATGGTTATGTTTGTGAGGGCAGCGTTTCCCCGGAACACGTTGTCACCGATAACCAGCGATCCGCTGGCAGGCAGGTTAAGTGCTCCTAAATTTGCAAGTTCGCGGAAGGCGCTGTCATGTATGGTCAGTGTTCCGCCTGCGGCCAGTGTGATGGTCAAGCTTCCGAGGTTTGTACAGCCTCGAAACGCGCTATTGCCGATGGTAAGGTCGGCGCGGAGAGCTGTCATATTGACATCCAGCGATGTTATATTCGCGCACCCGTCAAATGCTTGATCATCGATGCGCCACACGCTGGCGGGAATTTGCAGGGCGCCTGTTAAGCCAGCTCCGGCAAAAGCGCGAGTACCGATATCCAATATGCCAAGATTCGGAGGAGCCGAAGAGAGCGCCGGTAAAGTGAGGTTTGTAAGGGCAGAGCACCCTTCGAATGCTTGGTTGCCAATTATCGTTAAACGGCGGGCGTCAGCCATGTTTAGCGTCACGATGCCAGAGTCGCGAAACGCGCTGTTGCCGATGCTTATCACGCTGTTAGGGATAGTTAAAAGATTTATGCTGCCAGCGTTTGCAAACGCGCTGTCACCAATGGTAAGAGAATTGCTGCCTGTATACGTAGGCAAAGTTAATGCCGTTAAGCTCGTCAGGCCGCTGAACGCACTGGCTCCGATGCTAGTTAAGTTCCCTGCACCGGACATGTTGATAGCTTCGATATTATCTAAATCAGTGAATGCACTAGCGCCGATACTCGCCAAACTCGTAGCCGAGGACATATTTAAAAATTCAAGATTCTCCAGATTGCCAAATTCTGTGTTGATTTCAGTAACACCACCTCGAATTTCCAGCTCAGTTATCCAGCTTGGACTCCATTCCCAGACATCGCTCCACCAAGAAGGAGGTGGAGTAAGTGAAGGAGGTGAAGGGGATAATTGGTCTTCAACGTCATTCAACCAGGAAACCAGCTCTGAATTGTTATCAATCGTGAGCCTTCCTCTTCCTACGGCGGCAGCGTCATTGGGGTCAGGGAAAGGGGAGGTAAGGGTGAAAATTGCCCCGGCATAGGCTGTTGCTGGTAAAAAACACACAATGCAAAACAATAGCGCAAACACTTGTATGAATTTATTCTTCACGTGTTTTCCTCCTTTTGCGCGATAACAAAGCCCGCAGCAGTGAAACAGGGGCAAAGAAAAAGCCCCTGCTCTTTATTTGTGTTTCAGTTGACGCAGACCGAGCAGCCCTATCAGGGCAAAAAACACTATCCCAAAGCTTCCCGCGTTGCATCCGCTGCTACCGTCGCCACCATCACTACCACCGCTGTTGTTGCCGCTTTCCGGCGTTTCAGCGGCTGTGACTAAAAAACCAAGATGCCACGTGCCGTCCGCGCTGCCATCACCTATGAGGATGTAATAAACCGTGTCATGCGGCACAACTTGAACAAATGCAGTCTTTCCGGCAGTCTGGCTTTCGGCGTCAGCAAGAAGTACCATGAAATCCACATGCAGAAAATCGCCATACGTAAATGCCTGAATGCTGTTTTCCATGTAATAATTTTCGTGTTTGCCGACTTCTCTGGCGCGGTTTTGCAGGGCCTCGAAAAGATTTGCGTACAATTCACCAGCGGCCTGCGAGTAAAGCTGTATGGTACATATCGCGTGCAAATTGGCCGCGAGCGTACCCTCTCTCTCGAATTTCAGGGCATCGTTCCATCTTTCGCGGAGATCGAAGCGCGAAATCCGCATACGCACGCGCACGGGTAAAATTGGCGTTTCCTGCGCGGCGGAATTGAGCAATTCAGGCGGCACGCTGGCCGATATCATAAACGAATTAGAGCGGAATGCCTCCGCTTTAAAGTAACGCGCGGCAACCGATTGAGCGTTGAAATTGTAAGACCCCGGCGCTATAGCTGGGTAGCCTCCGGTGTGTCTTCGTATTGCTCCATGAAAAGCGCGGTGCGGCGAATTGTCAATTTGTAAATTGAAGGCGTTTACGCCCCAGCCCCCGGCGGATACTCGCCCTAAAGACCTCATGCCGCCTACCACGCTGTAAGTGAAATTCAGTTCGTACAATGCGGAAGGCTGATGTACAAACGGGTAAAGCCGGAAAAAATTTCGGCTGCTGCCAAAACCTATGTACATATTAATATCCCTATACGTTGTTACTAACCCCGGCGCGACTTGGCTCTGAGGGCCAAGCAGAAAACGCTGCAGCAAATCTGCCACAGGATATGGCTCCAGATCGTACGACCAGTAATTCGGGAGTAAATTCACCCCTCCCGGAAGCATGTCGTAACGCTGAAAGAGATAGCGCATGCCGGTTCTGTTCGCGATGTGCGCGGTGAGGCTGTAATTAGGGTTTTCCCCGTCCATCAGAAAAAACGTGCCTAGGTCGCGGGTTTCATTTCTGTTTGCCCCCCAGCGAAGGTGCCTGCGGGAGACGATGTCACCGCCATGGCTGCGGATAACCATGTCGAAATGCAGCTCATTGCCTGGTATACCAGCCGTAAAGTCGAAGACATTTGCCACAACGACTGGTATGTTGATCGCTTCACGCCTACCGCCGGGCCAGGATTGGCGGAATGTCAGCCATCCAAAGCGGCTGCCGTAAACATGTGGCTCGTTTGCCTGAAGGTGCAGCCGCCATGTCGCTGTTCCAGCAGGTGAGGGTAGGGTCTCTATAACCTCCGTATACCCCGGAACACGAAGCAGCACATCCATGTGTTCAAGCGGAGTCGTGACGTTGGTGAGATCGCTGACAATGTCAATATAGCCTTGCCCTTCTTTTATAAGAAGGAACAAAGAGTGGATAGGCCCTACGTTTGACCCTGCTACGCCGAAATAGACGCTGTTGAAGTTGGCGACCAGGTCTGCCCACGTAGTCAATGGGTCGGGCATATTGGCATTCAGCCCCATGTGCCCGCCGTAAGTGTGCCATCCGGCAATGGTGGTGTCAGGAGTGCTTACCGTAACCATCCACTGCCGCCCCACCATCGGGTGTCCGGCCTCCCACATACTGACGTCTCCGATAGTATAACGGGCGGCCTCCGCGCTTACGCTGAAAATGCCAACGAACAATAAAAGCACAAAAATTTTAAACAAGTGGCTTGTAGTTTTTTCCATTACTCGCACCTCTCTTTGTTTTATGTGCTTGCTTATTTTTCTTATTTCCCGGTTCCACGCATAGCGTTTTGCCATAGAAATTGTTGAGTGGAGGCGGCCTCTCCGCTGAGAGGTATCTCTACCCAGCCCCACGGCGTGACAAGGATGAAACGAAGGACAATCCCCTGCTCTGCCAGCGCGTTGACGTGGGCGGCGTAATGTATTGTATCCCCGAAAACGAATGTATCGCTGACGACCCATACGCGCTTACAGTTCTTTCGGTTAAAAAGAGCCGCGTAGTCAATGGCTGTCCTTACACCGCTTTCGTAGTCGGAGGCGTTCACGCTGACTACCAGGACGTCGGCGCGTCCTTCCGGCCGCCGAGTGTTGGGTATAAGGTCAACATGTTTTTCCAGGCTTTCAAGATCGGTGAAAAGTTTTTCCATGTCCATTTCGCCGCCGTCTTCAAACATGGCGGTTACAGGATCCATTCCCTGTTCGGACGGCGCGCTCATTGTGTCGAGCATCCAAGCCTGTATCCTGGATATGGCGTCAAGGATGTACTGCGGATATTCCGTTTCCGCGATGACCGAGAGCAGCTCTTTCACCGTCAGATCATTTTCCATTTGTGCGTTGCCGTTTTCATCGTAATTCATTGTGACCCTCCAAACGTCAGATTAGGTTGTTCATTAAACCATGCCATTGGCGATGATCATCAAACTTCCCACGACGGTTGTCAAAAAAATAAAATTAGCTCGCTCACAGAGCATTGCTTTAGGACAGTATACAATAAAACGTAATTCAATTCCCCGCAAAAATTATTGATGAATTGACGAAACTAGGCTGCGGAGTTTCTGAATGTGAATCGAAAGTTTTTCGATTTCCGAAATAAGTTTTCCGCGTATGCAAATCGCCATCTGAAAATAATTTTTTTCGGCGTGGTATTTTCCCAGGGAACTTATGCTATCGGCGATGGCGTTTTTTAAATCGTCAAGGCCCTTGTCGTCGTCAGTGGCCAAAAGAGTACTGCTTTTTTGAAACACCTGCAAAAGCCAATCCAACCCTTCTGCGCCGTCCGCCAATTTGCCCTCGCCGGCGGAAAATTCGTTTTTCTCGAAATGGAGAGCTATTTCTTCAAGCCCTTTGGTAAGTCTGGGGATATATTTCATAGCTTCATCCAGCGATTCCAGAACTAGATCGTGAGCAGACCGCGAGGTAAATTGAACCACTAAACCGCCGCTCACGCCTGAAAAGGCTTCTTCGTCCATAGAGATGTCGTCAAGCTTTATTTCGGTCATCACGCGCCCCGTTTTGGCAATGTGGCGTCTGGCCGCGCTCAAAATATCTGGAGCGTTTCCCACACCTATAACATCAGTACAGTCCTGCGAGTCGATGTAAACTTTCATTTAAAAACCTCCTGAGAATGCTCAATATGCCAGTTTGTAAATTTCAGCGATGTCGTCGGCGTTAAGCGTTTTCAATGCGCCAAATGGGGCGAACTGAGTTGCGTTTTGAGCCAGCCGCTCTATGTCGGCTTCCCCGATGTTGAGTTCCCTAAGCGTGGTTGGTGCGCCAACGGAGCGGAAAAAGCTTTCCAGCCGCTCTATACATTCAAGGGCCATATCTTCTTCGCCGCCTGCCCCAACTCCGAAGACTGCCTCTGCAAATCGCGCGAAAGGGGCTGGGTTTTCTTTGTAAAAATATCGCGCCCACGCTGGCATCATAACGGAGAGCGACGCTCCGTGCGGCGTTCCAAACAGCAGACTCAGCGAATGGCCAAGCTTATGAGAGGAAAAATCTCCCTTTTCCTCCCGCCCGCAGGATAAGGAGTCGTTGTGGCCCAGCGCCGCCGCCCACGCGTATTGAGAGCGCGCCGCGTAGTTTTCAGGGTTTTCGCGCAGCTCAGGGATGATTTTAATCATGCTTTTAATCAGCGCGTAGCCCATTTCGTCCATCAATTCAACGTCGGAGTCTCCGGCGAAAAGCCGTTCCATAACGTGAGCCATGACGTCGATTCCTCCGTTTACCGTCTGCTCTTCAGGCAGCGAAAATTGAATCGCCGGGTCAATTATTGAGACGCGGGGGTAAACAAACGGGCTGAAAAAAGACGTTTTCGATGACTTTTGCGGGTTAGACACTACGGTTCTGTTGTTGACTTCGCTGGCTGTACCAGAGGCTGTCAGCACGCCGAAGATCGGCAGGGCGCGATTCAGTTCTGATATCTTGCCCTCAAAAAGCTCCCATGCATCTCCGTCATAAAAAGCACCCGCTGCTATGGCTTTGGCCGTATCAAAAACGCTTCCTCCGCCAATTGGAACTATCGCGTCTACCATGGACGCTCTGATACGCGCTACTCCCTCGCGCACTTTATCTATGGTAGGGTTGGTTTTTACTCCCCCCAGTTCAGGAAAGGCTATTCCTTTTTTCGTAAGCGCTTCAGTGACCTGAGCGTACACTCCATTTTTAAAAATGGACTTGCCGCCGTACACCAGAAGCGCGGATTTCACGCCAGCCGCCGCCAGTTGGTTGGCTATCTGGGGAATGGTTCCGGCTCCGAAAATTACAATCGTAGGGTTCCACCATGTAAAATTTTTCATTAATCATACCTCCGGTTGGAAGGGCACTAGTCTGCCCTGAATATTTGTCATTTATAGCAATTTGCATAAACATTTAGTCTAAAACGAGGCAAAACGCCAGTAATCAACTGCAAGAAGCCTATACATAAAATAGCCAATGGCTATAACTCGCTACCTGCGGAATGAAGAACCCATTTCGCGCATCCTGTCGTTTCTGGCGCTGCCTCTGGCGGGGGTGACTCTGTTGGTGGTGCCTGTCGTAGAGCGCGCGGCAGGATTTCCAATTACGCGGTTAGGTGAGGAGATTCTGTCCGTCCAGTAGAGACCAAGCATATCCGTTACGAAGGAAAAAGCGACAAAAAACCATACACATATTGCCAAAATGCCCAGCACTTTGACGCTGGATCTTAAAAGGCTGTCCATGTTTGATTCCATACGCTGAATGGATTTTTGTATATCTTCTTTGCGAGCGTCTTCGTTGGGTTTGCCAGCCTCCGTTATGCCTGATGATTGGTGTCCGTGCAGGAGTTCGTAAATATCCCACATAAGGGCGCCGCTTCTTGCCCACTGAACAAGACCAAACAGGAAAATGACACCGACAATCACTATCAGGAGCGTTAGCATAACTCATTTCCCCTTTCGCAAAACTTGGAGCATCGGGCTTTAAAGGCTACACTGCCATTATACAATGTAATTTACTTTAGCGGCTTGTAAAATCAATTTAAAATAAAAGGCCTGAAGTTAGAATAGCTAAAACCAGCTACATTCAGCGTTTAAATTTCAGATTAACATTCATTTGAATGCCAATTGATATAAAATCACATGCGAATTCGCGTCTATAACGCTTTGAGGAACGTAGAGCGGCGCCCCTGCGTATCGCCGCCTGGGATAAAGTAAGCTTCCATGTTTAAGCTGTTTGCTACACTTCATTTTCCTCACCGCTCATCATTCTGCACCTTGTAAAGCCCCCGATAAATCCCATCCTCAATTTGCAGCAATTCTTTATGCGTACCGCGTTCCAAGATTTTTCCCTTCTCAACAACGACTATCACGTCTGCGTCGCGCACTGTTACC